>Ga0194047_10000081_pt1 | contig 68102 bp, 40 predicted proteins | sample JunL225m_MetaG_2_FD_160070 | JGI IMG/M metagenome (GOLD analysis project Ga0194047, IMG submission 160070) | Anoxic zone freshwater microbial communities from boreal shield lake in IISD Experimental Lakes Area, Ontario, Canada - Jun2016-L221-5m | ecosystem: Environmental > Aquatic > Freshwater... | reverse complement strand
AAATAATTTTATAAAGAAAGATGCAGAGGTTAAAATATCTGAAGCATTTATTCCAGAAAAAGCAATGAAACTGCTTAGGGTAGGAGAGAATAAAGTTTCAATAAAATTTAAATTTAATGTGAATGGGGTTCCAATTAATTATGTTGATTTTGGAATGAAAGTATATTAGGGACTGTTGATTTTCGGTAATTGTTTTTAAATGGTCATTGTAGATAATACAAATAAATAAAGATTATGAAGAAATGCAAACAGATGAATATCAAAAAAAACAATCAAAATAATACTTTGATGAAGTATTTCTTATCAATTTTATTATTTGCTTTCACTCAATTACAGGCACAACAAAAGCCCAATGTGCTCATTATTATGACTGATGAATTATCGGCAGAATCAATGAGTGCTAATTTGGGCAGCAAATATTTAAAAACACCGAATATGGATTATTTGGCAAAAAACGGAGTAAGCTTTACCAATGCTTACTGTGCCAATCCATTGTGTATTCCTTCGCGCAGTTCCTTATTTACAGGACGCTATCCGCATGAAATGGGTATTCAGTCTAATTTAGAGAAAAACAATGATCCAATTGAATTCCCTACCATGGGAACGATTTTTAAAAATGCTGGATATGAAACTGGGTATATAGGAAAATGGCATTTGCCGTATAATAGAGTGGAACCTGAAACACATGGTTTCAATTATCTGCCAAATAAAAAAGGCAATGGAGACGATAGTCTATCACCCATTTTAGCAACTGATTTTTTAAACACAAAACGTACCCACCCATTTTTATTAGTGGTATCGTTTATGAACCCACATAATATTTGTCAGTGGGCTAGGGGCGATAAATTACCTGATGGTCCTATTGGCACGCCACCTGCTGCAGATCAGTGTCCACCGCTAAGGCCTAATTTTTATCCATCAAAAAATGAAACAGATATTATGCAGTTAATGCGTACTTCTTTTCAAGCAAGTGATGCATTTCCAGTAGGAGATTTTTCGGATGATAAATGGCGACAATATATTTGGGCCTATTATCGACTCATTGAAAAAGTGGATGCTGAAATAGGAAAAGTATTAGACGCATTGCGTGCTACAGGGCAAGAAAAAAACACCTTGATTGTATTTACTGCCGACCATGGCGATTGCCAAGGTGCGCACCACTGGAACCAAAAAACAGTCTTCTATGAAGAAGCGGCTAAAGTGCCTTTCATTTTTAATTACAATGGCCTGAAACCTGCTAAATCAAATGTAATGATTCAAACTGGAACAGATTTGTTGCCAACATTATGTGAGTTTGCTGGTGTGCCATTGCCCAATAAAACACGGGGCATTGGTTTAAAGAAAATCTTAACTGGTAAAGCAACAACAATAGATCGCAAATTTGTAGTTGTGTCGGATCATTTGGTGCAAGGTGCAGCTGTGAATGGTAAAATTCCAATGCCCGAAGGACGCATGATACGTAACCAACAATTTAAATATTGGATCTACAACGAAGGAATGCAAAGAGAAACTTTGTACGATATTAAAAACGATCCCTACGAATTGGTGAATTTGGCGAATGACCCAAAATACCAAACGGCATTAAAAGATTGTAGAGCACAATTAATGGAATGGGCTGTAAAAAATAAGGATCCTTATATAAACAACTTGGTTAAATAATTACCACTATGAAATTGAATCAACATTTTAGAAAAATATTCTTTGTATTTTTTTTATTGATTGCATCTGTTTTGCAAGCGCAAAAAAAACCAAATGTAATTATCATCTATTCCGATGACCAAGGTGCTATCGATTTAAATTGTTATGGGTCGAAAGATTTAGTAACACCCAATATTGATAAACTTGCAAAGAGTGGTACGATGTTTACGCAGTTTTATGCGTCTCCTGTTTGTTCACCTTCTAGGGCATCACTACTTACAGGCCTTACACCGCAGCGCGCAGGTTTAGCTGGCAATGCTTCTGAAGCCAATGATGCAGTAGGCATGCCGGGCGATCGATACACCATGGCCGAAATGTTTAAAGGAGCAGGTTACCAAACGGCACATATAGGTAAATGGCATTTGGGCTATAAACCAGAAATGAGCCCCAATGCACAAGGCTTCGATTATTCTTTCGGACATATGGTTGGTTGCATTGATAATTATTCGCATTTTTTTTATTGGGCAGGACCTAATAAACATGATTTGTATCGCAATGGAAAAGAAGTGTTTTATCCTGGCGAATATTTTCCGGATTTGATGCTAAAAGAAGCAGGTCAATTTATGGAGAAGAATAAACAAAATCCTTTCTTCTTATATTTTGCTATTAATATGCCGCACTATCCATACCAAGGAGATCCTAAATGGTTGGAGTATTACAGAGCCAAAGGAGTTACTTATCCTAGAGATTTGTATGCGGCATTTGTGTCTACGCTAGATGATAAAATTGGGTTGTTATTAAAAAAAGTAAAAGACTTGGGTCTTTCAGAAAACACCATCATTATCTTTCAATCAGACAATGGCTATTCTACCGAAGAGCGTGCCCATTTTGGCGGAGGTAGTGCAGGTATTTATCGTGGTGCAAAAGCTTGTTTGTTTGAAGGAGGCATCCGTGTGCCATCAATGATTAGTTGGCCAGGAAAAATCCCATCCAATCAAGTGCGCGACCAGTTTGCTGTAAATACCGATTGGTTTCCTACACTAGCAGAATTGTGCAAAATAAAAATAGACAACAATAATTTTGATGGAAAGAGTTTACTGCCAGTTATTAAAAATTCAACTTCTGCTACAGCACATCTAGATGGTTATTGCTGGGGTTTTAAAAAAATGTGGGTTGCCAGAAAAGGCAAGTGGAAATTATTAGGAAATCCAGTAGATACTAGTAATAAAGGAGAACTAACCGAAAACGATACATTGTTTTTAGTTGACTTAGAGAGTGATCCAGGAGAAAAAACAAATCTCGCTTCGAAATATCCAGATATTGTTATGGCTTTAAAAAAACAATACCAAGAATGGGAAAATCATAATAAGCCAAATTAATACAGCAGTAAACATGAAGAAGAAATTATTTGCTTTTGTGCTACCTGCTTTTATATCGATAGGAGCCATCAGGTCGCAACAAATGCCCTTGAGTAAATCTACCATTGATGCACCTTATCCAAAGATTCGTATTTACACTACACCATCCAATGGAGAGACGCCCTTATTTAATTCGCCAAGTTTTCAATGGCCTTCAACAAAGAAGGCAACCTATAGTGTAAGGCTATCCATGTCGAAAGACTTTAGTAGTAATTTGATTGAAAAAACAGGAATTCCTTTTGCTATTTTTAATCCGCACAAAACATTGGAAATTGGTAAATGGTATTGGCAATACAAATCAAACGATGGCGCATGGAACGCAATAGATTCTTTTTTAATTACTACAACTATTAGAAAATTTCCAACCCCACCCATTCAAACCTTATTCACTGCTATCTCACAAGAGCATCCAAGGGTTTTGGTGCAAAAGAAAAACTTATTAGCATTTAGAGCAAGTGCAATACCGTATAAAGAAGCCGCATTGATTATTAAGGAAGCAAATGGCTATTTAAACAAGCCTGCTCCAAAAGAATCTATCATCCTTCCCACATTTACTGGGAAGGATGATTTAGAGAATGATAAAATTGCGGTGATTGCTGGCAAGTTTGCAGGACGTGATATTCAAAAACTAATTCTTGCATTGTCACAAGCCTATGTTTTAACTGGCGATACTATTTATGCAGCTACTGCAAGGGATTGGATGTTAGCAATTTCAACCTGGGATCCTAATGGCTCTTCAAGTACCAGTAATTTTGGAGATGGTAGTATTATGTCGTCATTAGCTATTGGAGTGGATACTTTTTGGGATTTATTGAGTCCTTCCGACAGAAAAAAAATCATTCAACAAGTAACTGTTAGGGCAAAGAAATTTTATGCGCAGTGGATAGGTCAAGTGGAGAGTCGTTCTTCATCAATGCATGTTTGGCAACACATCATGCATAATCTTTTACAAACATCTTTGGCTTTGCAAAATGAAGTGCCTGAGGCAAAAAAATGGTTAGAATATATTTATGAAATTTGGATTGCGCAGGCGCCCAAAATGGCTGAAGAAGATGGGGCATGGTTTAATGGCACTTCTTATTTTGGAATGAATACACTTACCTTGATTGACATCCCCTATATTTTTAATAGCCTAACTGGGTTTGATTTCATGGGCTCTCCTTGGTTTAAAAATAATCCACGTTGGTTAACCTATTCCTTTCCACCAAATTCAATTGCAGACGGACTTTGTAATGATGGCGATAAATACATTGCACCAAATATCAATTATGCGGGTTATACCGATGCGTTGGCCCGTTTGTTTAATGATCCTTATGCTGCATGGTATTCTAAAACCATTACCAATAGTGTAGGTAAAGACATTGCAGAAGATCCTGAATTTAGGTGGTTCAGATTACAGAAAGGTTTACAATTAAAATTGCCAGTGATTGCACCGAATTTGAAATTTCCAGAAGCGGCTATTTTTCCTGAAATAGGTGTTGCTTATATGCATACATCTTTACAAAATGCCAAAACCGATTTGATGTTATCGTTACGGAGTAGTCCTTTTGCATCATTATCGCATACACACGCAGATCAAAATACTTTTAATATTGCCTACGGAGGGAAAAGACTTTTTTACAATTCAGGATATCGTCCGGCAATGGGGGACCCGCATTTTTTAGCTTGGTATAAACATACACAAGGGCATAATGGAATATTGATAGATGGAAATGGTCAACCTTTTAGTGATGGTTCTTATGGATTGATTCCAAGATTTCTTCATGGCGAACAAATTTCATACGCAGTAGGAGATGCATCGAAAGCTTATGCAGGAATGGTTGAAGGAGAAAAAGTAAACCACGGTATGCAATTGTATAAAAGACATTATATCATGCTTCGCCCTTCCATCATTATCATATATGATGAATTAGAAGCCAACCATGCAGCAGAGTGGAGTTGGTTATTACACAACGATAAAAGTTTAATGATTGATTCGATAAAAAAAACAATTTCTGCAAAAAACGAGTTAGCCAAAGCACAAGTGTCTTTGTTCGCATCAAGCCCAATTAATTTTAAAGTAACCGATCAGTTTTCTGTTCCTGTAAATAATTGGACCAATAAAATTAGCGAAGAGGGTGATACATTGAATTATGTTAATCAATGGCATTTTAAAGGGGAGACGCAACAAAAAACAACAAAGATGCGCTACTTGGCTATTATACAAGTTAAGCCAGATGGGCATTTTGAGCAAATCGTAAATGCCTCAAATCAAGGGGTGATTTCTATGGGCCATTGGAAGATCACTGCAGAAATGGATACAACAAAGCCTGCAAAAATTCAATTGCACAATACTGAAAATACCGTTGCTTTTGTTTCTAGTGGAACGCTTTCGATACAGCAGAAAAAATACCATTCAAAAGACGATAGTAGTGCTAAATTGGTAGAACTAATTAAAGGAAAAACAATCTATCAAGAAGCATATGATAGTATACCAGCTTCAATAAAAAAAATGTTCATTAAAAGTAAATCAGTTACAAAATAAATAACTATGCTAAGAATTTTTAAAATAACTATGCTTGTTGGATTAAGTTTGTTTGGCTTGATGGCCTTTCGTGCTTTTTCAGACAAGCCAAAACCTAAGCCTAATTTTATTTTCATTTTAACCGATGATTTAGGGTGGACAAGTAGTTCGCTTTTAATGAATAATAAAATCCCTAATTCTAAAAGTGATTTTTATGAAACGCCACAGATTGAAAAATTAGCATCTAAAGGAATGCGTTTTTCAAATGGTTATGCCCCATGTGCTTTGTGTTGCCCTACAAGGCGTAGTATTCAGTTTGGTCAAACACCGGCGCGTCAGGGCGATTTGTTGTTTAAAGAAAATTATCATCCAGACTTTAAAAAAGTAACTTCTATTCCACAGTTGCTAAAATCAATATCTCCCAATTATAGAGCGGCCCATTATGGCAAATGGGATTTAAGAGCCGATCTTTTTCCAGAAGAAATTGGTTACGATGAAAGTGATGGTAATACGGGCAACGCTAATGGCGATATGAACTCTTCTAAAGACACAAAATGGACGGATTTGTTTTTAAACAACGATCCTAAAAGAATAGAAACAATTACTGCTCGTGCCCTCAATTTTATGCGTAGGCAAGTGAAAACGGGCCATCCATTTTATATGCAAGTATCACACTATGCTACACATGTTGATTTTCAAACCAAGGAAAAAACCTACGAAAAATACCAACAAAAAAAGAAAGGTGAAATACATGATAATGCAGGTTTTGCAGGCATGTTAGAAGATTTAGACACAGGTATTGGAAAAATAATGGATCAAATTGATTCGCTAGGCATTGCCGATCATACCTACCTTATTTTAATGGCAGACAATGGTGCAGTTGAATTCATTCCACCTGTTAAAAACAAATTCGATCACCCATCTAGTTTTGCAAAGCATACCAATAGTTATCCGCTACGTGGTGGAAAATGGACTTTATACGAAGGGGGAATTCGCGTACCATTCATTGTAATAGGCCCAGGTATTCAGGCAGGTTCGCAGTGTGATGTGCCTGTAACTGGTTGGGATATTTTACCTACACTCAGTAGCCTTGCAGGCAATACAAAACCATTGCCGCCCAATTTAGATGGCACTAGTTTTAAACCCTTATTAGAAAAAGGGAATACTGCAAATTATAAGCGAGTAGATGACGCATTGATTTTTCATTATTTTGGCAAACCGCATTCTGCTATTAGAGTAGGAGACTATAAATTAATTAAGTTTTGGAATTTGAAAAAAACAGAACTCTATAATTTAAAAGATGATTTAGGAGAATTAAATGATTTATCAAAAACACAACCCGAAAAATTAAAAGAATTAGATACAAGGTTGATGGCCTATTTAGAAAAAGTACACGCAGAAATATTATATCCACCAAAAAACGGAAAACTAAAATCAAAAAATAAAGAGTCCGACGATTAATTCGATAAACAATATTCTTTATAATAAATTAAATTTTTATGAAATCATTTTTTTCCATTTTAACCATTCTTATATTTCTATCAAATAGTAATGCGCAAAGCATTCCTCGCCCTGAATATCCACGTCCACAGTTTGAAAGAACCGACTGGGTAAATTTAAATGGCGAATGGTCTTATACTTTTGATTTTGGAAAATCGGGACTGCAACATAATTTCCAAAAATCAACAGGATTTAAAGACAAAATCATGGTTCCTTTTTGCCCGGAGAGTAAATTGTCTGGCGTAGGTTATACCGATTTTATTGATGCCATGTGGTATCAAAGAAGTTTAACAATTCCAAAAGCTTGGGATGGTAAAAAATATATCCTACATTTTGGTGGGGTAGATTACCAAAGTGCTTTATATATAGACGGAGTATTGGTTGGCCGACATTTTGGAGGTACTGTTTCCTTTAGTTATGATATTACAAAATTTGTTACAGCAGGCAATACGCATAATTTAGTGTTATCGGTTATTGATGATGTACGTTCTAAACACCAACCAGCAGGAAAGCAATGCCTGGCTTTAAATTCGGAAGGTTGTAATTATACGCGTACAACAGGTATTTGGCAAACAGTTTGGATGGAAGCCGTTGCGCAAAATGGTATTAAAGATTGCTATGTGGTACCAGATTTAGACAATAGTAAATTTAGTTTTCAGCCGCAATTTTATAGTGTAGCGCGCGGTATGAAATTCAAGGTTAAAATATTAGATGGCAATAAAGTAGTAGCACAACAAGAAATAATGGCTGGCGACAATATAGCTAACAGTATAGTCATTCCTAAAGCAAAAACATGGTCTCCTGAATCTCCTTTTTTATACGATGTAGTATATCAAGTAATTGATCAAAATAATATTGTAACCGATGAAGTAAAAGCTTATGCAGGAATGCGTAAAATACATATTGAAGGAAATAAAATTTTCTTAAACAATCAACCGATTTTTTTAAGATTTGTTTTAGACCAAGGGTTTTATCCTGATGGAATATGGACGGCTCCTACTGATGCCGCTTTAAAAAACGATATCCAACTTTCAATGGATGCAGGATTTAATGGTGCGCGCTTACACCAAAAAGTATTTGAAGAAAGATTTCATTACTGGGCCGATAAAATGGGTTATTTAACTTGGGGTGAATCTTCTAGCTGGGGAATAGACAATAACGATATTGAGTCTGCAAGAAATATGTTGAGTGAATGGAGCGAAATAGTTCGAAGAGATAGAAACTATCCATCAATTATTGCTTGGACGCCTTTTAATGAAACTGATGGCGGTATTCAACACAATAGAATGATAGCTGATGCGTATGCGCTAACAAAAACAATTGATCCTACACGCCCTGTAAATGATGCTAGTGGCTATTTTCATGTAATCACTGATTTGTATACTTCGCATAATTACGAACAAAATCCCGATTCATTATTTAAGCAACTAAGCCCTTCCAAAAAAGGCCCCGTATTTATTAATAACAAAAAACAAATAGCCTACGGTGGTCAGCCTTATATATTAGATGAATATGGTGGAATTAAATGGGTAGCAGGCAATGCATTTGCGGTTAATTCTTGGGGATATGGAGATGGTCCTAAAACCTTAGATGCCTTTTATGATCGATTAGAAAAGTTAACCAATGTAATTTTAAGTATAGAAAATATGTCGGGCTATTGTTATACGCAATTAACAGACGTAGAGCAAGAACAAAATGGTATTTATAATTACAATCGAACAAAAAAATTCGATATGAATCGTATTAAAACCATATTTAGTAAACAACCAGCAAGCTTTTTAAAATAATAGCAGCATCATTAATTTTAACAATATGAAAATAAAATCATTTTTCTTTTTACAGCTAATACTCATTTGTTTTATTAATAGTGCCATTTCACAAACTGATATTTCTTTTAAATTTTCAGTGTTGGTTTCGCCTCAAATGAAACAACAATTTACAAAAGGAGGTCGTTTGCTATTTCATTTAACTAGTTTAAATGATAAAGAGCCAAGAAGTAGTTCTCAAGTGACTATTGGCGTAACACCAACAGACTGGGATGGTGCTAATAGTTTTACAATTGACACTAAAAATAAAAATGTATTAATTAATGGAATAGATAAATTAAAAAATCATTTAGCAGAAAAATACTATTGTCAAGTAGTTTATAAACAAAATATCACTGATGGCAATGAAAATGTAGCAGGTAATTTATTTAGTAATGTTGATTCATTTACATTGACAAATAAAGTAAAATCTACGCTTAGTTTACAATCTATAATTCCTGCGAATGTTATTATAGAACATCGTTTTGTAAAATCAGTAGAAATAACTAGTAAGTATTTGTCGGAATTTTTTGGAAGTCCACGCAAATTAAAAGCTGCTGTTTTATTGCCTTCTGGCTACTTCGATAATCCTAACAAAGAATATCCTATTTGTTATCGAGCGCCAGGATTGAATGGTAGGGCCACTGCTGTCAATGGAATGATGGGTCGTAAAGATTTTACTGATTGGTGGTTTTCAAAAGAAGCACCGCAAGTAATTTATGTTTTCTTAGATTCACAAGGACCTTATGGTGATAGTTATCAAGTAGATTCTGAAAACAATGGACCTTGTGGCAAAGCACTTACAGAAGAATTGATACCTACCATTGAAAATTTGGTACATTATCAACCAACATCAAAAAAGCGTTACTTAGCTGGAGCTTCAACAGGTGGTTGGATTGCCGTAGGATTACAAGTATTTTATCCAGATTTTTTTGATGGAACATGGGCCTATAGTCCTGACCCAATAGATTTTGAACACTATGGGTTAATTGATATCTACCACGACGAAACTATTTTCTATAATAAGTTTGGCTACTTACAACCAGGCAAACGCACTACCAATGGAGAACCAACTTATTCAATGAAAGATTGGATTCATTCTGAAAACACCATTAGTAGAACTGGCGACTATCGTGTATCTGGCGGCCAATTTGGGGCCTACAATGCCGTATTTGGTCCGAAAGGTGCTGATGGACTTCCCTCATTAATGTTTGACCCTATTACAGGAAAAATCGACCATGAAGTTGCCAAACAATGGGAGAAATATGATTTGAAAAAACTGTTAGAAAAAAACTGGTCTACACTAGGCCCTAAATTGCAAGGAAAAATTTGGATTTGGACAGGAGATATGGATGGATTGTATTCTAATGTAGCAACACGTTATTTTAAAAAATATTTAGATAGCACCACCAATCCAAAATCAGATGCTAAAATATCTTTTACACCAATGGCAGGACATACAGCAGAATGGAATGACAAAGCTGTAATAACGATGGTTGCTGAAAAAGCGGCACAAAAAAAATAATAAACATTTTATAAAATAGTATCTGAAATATTAATGCTAACAATATGAAAATAAAATCACTTTTACTTTTACAGTTATTACTAGTTGGCTTTATTAATAATACTATTGCACAAACCGATCTGTCTTTTAAAATTTCAGTTTCAGTTTCGCCTCAAATGAAAGAGCATTTTTTAAAAGGAGGTCGTTTGCTATTTCATTTAACTAGTGCAAATGATAAAGACCCTAGAAATAAATCTGAAGTAACAGTTGGGGTTACACCTTCAGACTGGGAGGGATTGAATAGTTTTGTAATTGATAGTAAAAAGAAAAATGTATTAGTAAATGGCGCAGATAAATTAAAAAACCATTTCTCAGAAAAATACTTTTGTCAAGTTGTATACAAACAAAATACAACTGATGGCAATGAAAACGTGGAAGGTAATTTATATAGCAATGTTGATTCATTTGCATTAACAAGTGCTGTAAAAGCTACACTTAAGTTACAATCAATTATTCCGCCTAGTGTTATTATTAATCATCGTTTTGTAAAAGCGGTAGAAATTACAAGTAAATATTTATCGGATTTTTTTGGAAGTCCTCGTAAAATTAAAGCTGCTGTTTTATTGCCTTCTGGCTATTACGACAATCCAAATAAACAATATCCTATTTGCTATCGTGCGCCAGGACTGAATGGAAGGGCTATTGCTATTAATGGAATGATGCAAAAAGAATTTACAGATTGGTGGTTTTCAAAAAATACCCCACAAGTAATTTATGTATTCTTAGATTCTCAAGGACCTTATGGAGATACCTATCAAGTAGATTCTGAAAACAATGGCCCTTGCGGGAAAGCATTGACAGAAGAATTAATTCCAGCTATTGAAAAAGCAGTAAACTATCATCCTGAAAATAAAAATCGCTATTTAGCCGGTAAATCAACAGGTGGTTGGATTGCTGTAGGATTGCAAGTGTTTTATCCAGATTTTTTTGATGGCACATTTGCGTACAGTCCTGACCCAATAGATTTTGAACACTATGGTTTAATTGATATCTACCACGACGAAACTATTTTTTATAACAAATCTGGATACTTACAACCAGGCAGACGCACCACCGATGATGAACCAACTTTTTCAATGAAAGACTGGATTCATGGAGAAAATACCAATAGTAGAACTGGCGACTATCGTGTATCTGGCGGCCAATTTGGGGCCTACAATGCCGTTTTTGGACCAAAGGGTGCTGATGGGCTTCCCTCATTAATGTTCGACCCTATTACAGGAAAAATCGACCATGAAATAGCCAAACAGTGGGAGAAATATGATTTAAAAAAAGTGTTAGAAAAAAACTGGTCTACACTAGGCCCTAAATTGCAAGGAAAAATTTGGATTTGGACAGGAGATATGGATGGATTGTATTCTAATGTGGCAACACGTTATTTTAAAAAATATTTAGATAGTACCACCAATCCAAAATCAGACGCAAAAATATCTTTTACACCATTGGCTGGTCACACACAAGAATGGAGTGATATAGCGGTTGTAAAAATGGTTTCCGAAAAAGCAGCGCAAAAAAAATAATTGAAACAATGAAATATTTATTACTACTAAGTTGCTTTTGCTTTCAACTTGTACACGCGCAGAAAATTAATTTTTCATCAGCCGTTTTTCAAACAGGCGATAATCCACAATGGCGTATTGAAAAATTAGATGATAAATCTTGGAAGCCCATTGATTTGCATGATTATTGGGAAAAACAAGGCTATGATAATTACAATGGTTTTGCTTGGTATCGTATCCATTTTATGTTGCCTTCGGCTGCAAAAAACAAAGCAGTTATCAAAGATTTGTTAGAAGTATTTTTTCCTGGAATCGATGATGTAGATATTACTTATTTGAATGGTGTAGAAATTGGTAGGACAGGTCGCATGCCAGAAGATCCCAAAGGATATAAATCGGGTGGAAGAATTAAAGAAAGGCATTATGCTATTGCTAGTAATCATGCTGCTTTACACTATGATCAAGACAATGTGCTAGCGATTCGCGTATTTGATGGTGGCGGAACAGGGGGTGTATTTGGGTCACAACAGTTTATTCGTTTTTGGGACCCAATCGATTATATTAGTATGGATGCTTATGCTACATCATTTGATTTTAAAAAGAATGCTGTATCAAAAGAAATTAGTTTTCAGAATAGTTATTCTGGAACTTTAAAAGGGGTATTAACAACTACAGTTCAATGGAAGGATAGTGTTGTAAAAAAATACAATCAACCTATTCAATTGCCTATTGGTAAGTCAGTCGTTTTATTTAATGATTTACCTAAGTTAGATGCTGCTTCGGTTAGTTTTGTTTTTACTGAATCAATCAACCAGCAATCGATTGCAATTACGCAAGAGATTCCGTATATACTAACACCAACAGAAAAACAAACACCGCAAATACACAATGCAAAAGCATTTGGCTGCAAACCGAATGTGCCATTTTTATTAGCCATTGCTGCAACTGGCGTTCAACCAATGCAGTTTGAAGTAGCTGGATTGCCAAAAGGATTAACAGTAGATGTGCAAACAGGTATCATTACTGGTGCCGTTGCAAATGCAGGAACTTATGCCATTAAGGTTACAGCCAATAATCGTTTGGGTAAATCAACCCAAAAAATTGATTTAGTTATTGGAAAAGACAATGTAATTGTTACGCCTCCAATGGGCTGGAATAGTTGGAATTGCTGGGGTTTAGCAGTAAGTGATGCTAGGGTTAAATCAAGTGCCAATGCCATGATTCATTCTGGCCTTGCTAACCATGGATGGAATTATATGAATATAGACGATGGATGGGAAGCAGAAAAAAGAACATTTGATGGAAGTATACTAGCCAATGAAAAATTTCCCAACATGAAAGAATTGGGTAATTATTTACACGCCAATGGACTGAAGTTTGGTATTTATTCTTCGCCTGGCCCAACAACTTGCGGTGGATTTTTAGGATCTTATCAAGAAGAAGCAAAAGATGCAAATACTTATGCCTCTTGGGGTGTAGACTATTTAAAATATGATTTGTGTAGTTATCGAAAATTATATCCTAATCAATTAAACTTGCAACAATTACAAGCGCCTTATTTTAAAATGAATGATGCACTAAAAGCATCTGGTAGAAATATTGTGTATTCTCTTTGCGAATATGGTATGGAAGATGTTTGGAAATGGGGTCACGAAGTGGGTGGAAATGTTTGGAGAACAACAGGTGATATTACAGACACCTGGACAAGTTTAAAAACCATTGGATTTAGCCAAGAAATTCCTGCATCGTATAATAGTAATAACTATGGTTTTGGTGATCCTGATATGTTAATTGTAGGCTATGTTGGATGGGGCGATAATTTGCACTTAACCAAATTAACACCTAGTGAACAATACACCCATATTAGTTTATGGAGTTTATTGAGTGCCCCATTAATGTTGGGTTGCGATTTGGCTAGGATGGATCCTTTCACTTACAATTTGTTATCTAACGACGAAGTACTTGCTATTGACCAAGATGTATTAGGCAAAGGCCCTAAAAAAATTGATTTTAGTACAGATGTACAAGTTTGGACAAAAGACTTGGCGGATGGATCAAAAGCAGTAGGCATTTTTAATTTAGGCAATCAATTACTCGAACAAAATATCCAATTAAAAGCAATAGGATTAGAGGGTAATTATGCTATACGCGATGTGTGGCGCCAAAAAAACATTTTATCAACAAGTGCAGTAAAAGCGTCGATTCCATCGCATGGTGTTTTGTTATTGAATATAAAAAAGAAATAAAAATATTGCATGAAAAAAATACGCATAAGGCTAGTTTTTTTATTGTTTATTGTGTTTGCGCAATTGCATTTGCAAGCCCAACAAATCAACATAAATCCAATATTAGATAAAGAAAATCATGATATTCGATTGTCTCCCTGGGGGCCTTATTCGAAGCGTTATGCAGGAATTTCTCATGTTGCAGATATGCAATCAGGCATGCGTTTTGATTTTACAGTTTGTCCGGGTTATTATCGTAATAAAGTGATGGTGCCCAATGTAATGTTTGAATCGGGTTATACGCCATGGGAAGTGTCTTCAGATTTAAAACATATTACCTATCGATATCAATTAGAATGGAAAGACCTAGTATATACCGATATAACATATCATACGCTTGATTCGTTTAGGGTATTGGTTGAAATGGATTGTGTAAACAAAACAAGTTTGAGCCAAAACATTACACTGAATTCATTGGCCTTTATTGATTATCCTTCGCCTTATCCGCTATATAAAGCAAGTAATGCTGAATCAATGCAATGGTTAAGTGCAATAGATTATACCCAATTAAATTTAGTCACAAAAAATCATCGCTATTTTTTATCGGAAGATGGTAAAAAAAGAAATGAGGTTCGAAACGATTCTTCTTTAACAGGCAGTTTACTTGCTAATAAATTTGGAATAGACACCAATGATGAAGCACAGTATCAACTAAGTCATTTACCCAATCAAGGCGAGGGAACTTTGTTTGTTCGATACAGGGTTAAAAAAGGCGCCACAGCTAATTTTCAATTGAGCGGGGTAGTTAATCAAAGCATTGATTTTGTTGGATCTGGTGATTTTGAAATAAAAAAAATATCCTGCAAGTTTAGCGCTAACAATTTTTTAAATCTGCGTTCAACGGGTAATACAGCGATTGACTTAGATGGATTTTTTATTAGTGCAACAGCAAATGCGCAGGCTCCAATAATCATTCCGCAGGTTAAATATCCCACACCTAATATCACACACGAAAATGGGTCTAAAAAATTGGTATTACAATACAAAGATATTCACCAGTATTATGGCCTTGCCTGGGATTATGCAAGTGATGATGTTAGAGAGGTAATGAATGATGAACTAGATGTTTTTTTTAAACTAGTGTCTAATAATAATGTAAAAAATAAATTTATAGGAAACGAAAAAGGACATTTTACCAATGTGTTTTTTAGGCCCGTAGAATTAGCGCCCAATGAAAGCAAAAAAATATACTTGTTAATTTGTAATGGAACAGAAAGTCAAGTAAATACTGCTTTATCAAAATTCAATGCAAAAGAATTAGTAGCAAGTATTCCTGTTAAACCAGCAGGAGAAAAAATCTTACCAGCAGGTAGGCCTTATAAATTTGGTAACCAGCTATTGAAAGCAGCTTTGCTTACAAATATTGTGTATCCTATTTATACGCAACGCCAAAATATCCGGCACTTTACACCTGGCAAATGGTGGAATAGCCTATACACTTGGGATCTAGGCTTTGTGGCACTAGGCTTACAAGAAGTAGACTTGCAAAAAAGTTACGAAACTATCAATGCGTACACCACCTCGGTTGGTAATCAATCTGCTTTTATTCAGCATGGATCGCCAGTGCCTGTTCAATTTTTTGCTTTTTATGAATTGATGAATAGAACCCAATCGAAAGAATTATTACAATACATGTATCCAAGGTTAAAACAGTATTATCAATTTATGGTAGGTGAAACACTTGGTTCAACTACGCATATGTCATCGAACTTATTAAAGCCCTGGGATTATTTTTATAATTCTGGTGGATGGGATGATTATCCGCCACAAAAATATTTAAGAGATAATGTATTATTGCGGAATACTATAACACCCGTAATTACTACCGCACAATGTATTCGCGCAGCCAAAATAATGCGCATTGCAGCAAAAGAATTAGGTTTTGCAAATGATATTCCAAATTTTGATAGCAATATTAAAAATATGTCTACAGCATTACAAGAAAATGCATGGGATGATTCAACAGGTTATTTTAGTTATGTAGTGCACGATAATCAAGGAAAAGCACAAAAGATTTTTAGATATCCAACAGATGGCACCAATTATAATATGGGATTGGATGGAGTGTCGCCACTTGTTGCTGGTATTGCAACACCATCGCAACAAAAAAAGATGCTCGATAATTTATTTTCATCAAAACATTTATGGACACCTTATGGATTAACAGCGGTAGACCAATCGGCTACTTATTTTAAACAAGATGGATATTGGAATGGTACCGTTTGGATGCCCCATCAATGGTTTATGTGGAAAGCAATGTTAGATATGGGAGAAGGAGACAAAGCATTTACCATAGCCTATACGGCATTAGAATTGTGGAAGCGAGAAACAGAAGCAACGCAAAGTACTTTCGAGCATTTTATTAGTAGTACAGGAAGGGGAGCAGGATGGTCGCAGTTTTCAGGACTTTCGTCTCCAGTACTAAATTGGTATGCATCTTATTATAAAGTAGGCCGAGTTACAACAGGATTTGAAGTATGGATTCAGCAACAATTATTTAATGCTGAATTTACAAAATACAATGCGCAAATTAGTTTCGATGAATCTACACCTGCGCATACAAGAACCCTGTTAATCTGTTTAGATCCTGCAAATAAATACGAAGCATTTTTTAACCAGGTTAAATTAAAAACAAGTTCAGATCATGCTGGGTTTTTACAAATTGATTTACCTGCAACCAATCAATCTGGAACGCTTATGGTAAGAACAATTAATAATCCTACTAATAAATAACACTAACGCATTATTCTAACAAGATGAAATCAATAGTTGCATTTTTTTTATGTTTAACAATCAGTTGTTATGCTATTGCGCAAACAGCAGTAATTCAGTCGAAACAAATAATCAATTCAGGTCCTGTAGACTATGTAAATCCATACATTGGAAACATCAGTCATTTATTGGTTCCCACATTTCCAACCATACACTTGCCAAATAGTCTTTTGCGTGTATATCCAGAGCGAGGCGATTATACAGGTGATGTTTTAAGAGGACTTCCTTTAATTGTAACTAGCCACCGAGGTAGTTCGGCATTTAACCTAAGTCCATACCAAGGAGACGCAGCAGGAATAAAACCAATCATATCATATACCTATGAAAATGAAATAGTAAAACCTTATTACTATGAGGTTCGCTTAGACGAAGCAGAAACAGACATTAAGTATGCCCCATCGCATCAGTCGGCTATTTATCAAATTAATTTTACACAGAACAAACCATGCTATTTAATTTTAAATACTAGAAATGGGGCATTTGAAATAAAAGGAAATACAGTTAGCGGTTATCAGCAATTAAAGAATAAAACCAAAGTATTTATTTATGTTGAAACCCAGCAGCAGCCTATTAGTATTAGTAAAGACAGTTCTATTGTAAAAATCTATTTCGGCAATAAAGCGCAGCAAATAAATCTACGATATGGTGTTTCTTTTATAAGTGAAACCCAAGCCGAAAAAAATCTAGCACGCGAAATAAAAGATTACAATATACAAGCACTAGCAAATAGTGGCCGAAAAATTTGGAATGAAGCGTTAGGTAAAATTAGTATCACTGATAATAACGCAAATAATAAAACTGTTTTTTATACTTCTATGTATCGTTGCCTAGAGCGTCCAGTAAATATGAGTGAAGATGGAAATTACTTTAGTGCATTTGATGGAAAAATTCATGCCGATAATGGGCAGCCTTTTTATACCGATGATTGGATTTGGGATACCTATCGCGCAGCACATCCTTTGCGCATTTTAGTAAATCCAAAACTAGAAACAAATATTATACAATCATATATTAGAATGGCAGAACAAATGGATCGCTTTTGGATGCCTACTTTTCCTGAAGTTACCGGCGATTCAAGAAGAATGAATTCTAATCATGCTGTAGCAACTGTGGCAGATGCATATGCAAAAGGGTTAAGAGATTTCGATTTGCAAAAAGCCTACACTGCTTGTAAACAGGGCATTGAACAAAAAACACTGGCACCATGGTCGGGGAAACCTGCAGGATGGTTAGATGATTTTTATAAAAAAAATGGATACATACCTGCATTAGGTATTGATGAAAAAGAAACAGTGCCCGAAGTTAATCAAGGAGAGAAAAGACAGCCTATTGCTGTTACCTTAGGCACTTCTTACGACCAATGGTGTTTATCGCAATTAGCCAAAGATTTAGGGGATACTTCGGCGTATCATTTTTATTTAAAAAAATCTTACAATTATAGAAATGTATTTAATAGTCAAACACATTTTTTTCATCCAAAAACAAAAGAAGGAAATTTTATAGAACCATTTGATTATCGTTTTTCTGGAGGCCGAGGCGCAAGGGAATATTATGGCGAAAACAATGGTTGGATTTATAGATGGGATGTTCAACACAATATTGCTGATTTAATGCAACTGATGGGAGGGAAGTCTGCTTTCTGTACTGCGCTAGACAGTATGTTTGCAGAACCAATGGGCCGCGGCAAAAGTGGTTTCTATGAATTGTTACCAGACCAAACAGGCAATGTTGGTCAATATTCCATGGCCAATGAACCAGCATTTCATATTCCTTACTTATACAATTATGCAGGTCAACCTTGGAAAACACAAAAGCGCATTAACACCTTGTTAAATCAATGGTTTCGCAACGATTTAATGGGCATGCCTGGCGATGAAGATGGTGGTGGAATGACTAGTTTTATTGTGTTTTCGTCCATTGGATTTTATCCGGTTACACCTGGTGTTCCTGCTTATAGTATTGGAACGCCGCGTTTTTCAAATGTAAAAATTCAGTTAGACAATGGGAAGATTTTTGAAGTGATTGCCAATAATCTTTCAGCAACAAATAAGTATATTCAATCAGCAACACTAAACGGAAAGAATTGGAACCAAACTTGGTTTTATCATAACGATATAAAAAATGGGGGAAAACTAATTTTACAAATGGGCAATAAGCCTAATTATCAATGGGGTACCAAAAGTATAGATCCCATGCTTTCTGCAGAACAATTATAAATTAGTTGACTTTTTTACGAAATCGATAACGTGATTATATTTTCGCTTAAATAAGGCTACCTAAATCGTTTTACCTAATTTAGACAATTATTAAAATGACTAATTTACTAATTGGTTTCATTTTAGTTGTTGATTGCTAACGCCTATAAAAATACCATATGTTTAAAAGAGTTCTATTAGTGCTTGTTACGGTAATGCTACTACAAGCAACTGCGCATTCTCAAGCAGTTAAAGCATCCTATGTATCGGCGTTCGAAAACACAAACCATCCGCAGGTAGCATATTGGTTTATTTCTGACAATATGCTAGAAGAGGTAAATTATAAAAACAAAATAGACAGCTTTGTTCAATTCAGTAAATACACATTGGTTTTTTTAACGCAACGTGGAGAATCTAGTTTTTATGATTCAAAATTGATGCATCCAATATTTAAAAAAATGGTAGCTTATGCGCACCAAAAAGGCTTACAACTTGGTCTGCAAATTTGGGGTACCAGTATTCAAACAAAAATTGAAAATACAGAACGGTTAATGCAAGAAGGTGAACTTGTATTAAATGAAAAAGGTCAAGCAAATTATGGGGTTAAAGCAAAAGGCGCCAGGGATATGAAGAATTTGCTAAAATCTGAATTGTTTAAAATTTATGCATTTAAAAAAACTGCGGAGGGTTTTTACGATCCAAGTAGTTTAAAAGAAATTACAACACTAGCAAAACATACAGAAAGTATCGACTCGGTATCTGTTGCAATAAATGCAGGCGCTGCTTTGAAAGGCTATACAGCTTATATCTTAACCCAACATTACTACGATAATTGCAGTAATTTTTCTACGCAAGCATACGAAACTATTTTAAATGGCTTTAAAGCATATGCAGATATACCATTTGATGCCATTGGTTTAGACGAGTACAAAAATTTAAAAATTTCAATGCAGAAGTTTTTAGAAAAAGGCAATGATGTATTTAGAGAAAGGCCGTATTCACTGGCAATGGCTCAAAAAATGCAAGCAACAACTGGTTTAAATTTAAATCGTGTTTTGTTTGATATGCGCTATGCTCCTGCTGGAAAGCCGGAACTAAGAATGAATGCCATCAACCAATACATGGGATTAATAAGAACAGCAACATTGGGTATAGAAGCAGCAATATATGATTTAGGAAAAAAAATGTATGGCAAAAATACTTTCATTGGTTTGCATAATACATTTCATAATAATTTAGACAGAGATGAGGTTTGGCAAACAGGTGTGAGTTGGTGGAGCATTAAAAGAGACTATGGCCATACCGACGAAAACACACCCACAGCAATGCAATTAGGAATTGGTATGAGTTATACTAAGCCAGCCATGTACAATATGTTTTATGAAAAAAGCCTAGAAAGAATTTGGACCAAAGCTTTGTATGATTTGCGTTTTGGCATTCGTACACACTATCATGCAGCGAATGATGTACAAGGTTGGGGTGTATCTATCGACAATCCAGTGGCGTTAGTTAAAATTAATAAAGTAGAGAATGCAGCCCGATTGCTCAACTGGTTTAATCCAACATTTCCAAAAGTAAAATTATTGGTCATCTATGGAATGGAAGCCATGTATAATTGGTATCCTAATATAGCCAACAGAGGAATGTATGATATCAATGATAAATTAGGGATGGAGAAAAAAACAGTTCAACTATGGAATGAAGGCTATTTCCATGCAGCGGTTCCAACTGATTTAATAGCAGATGGTCGTTTAAAATTAAATGCAGCTGGAAAGCCTGTATTAAATGGCTATGAATTTGATGCCATTGTTTTTTTAAATCCAGAATATGCAAAAGAATCTACCACACAGTTTATTCAGTCTTATGTAAATCAGGGAGGAAAGTTATTACTAGAAGGCACAGCTACGCATAGTTTCACAGGAAAAGACATTTCAAAAACCTGGATGCAAATTGCTAGTAAAGCAGTTGCTACTAGTTATTCAATAAGTAATGTTGCCAAATTAGGCGTGTTAAAAAATACTTTAGTAGATGGGGTTTGTAATGAAGCAGGAACCTATACTTTTTCTAATAGTAATTCTCTAGAAAAAAATGAACCTGCAAGTTTTACTTTCAATTATTTAGGCAATACTTACACAGGTTTGTATAAAGGGTTGGCTGCCATTAAAATAGATAGTAAAGGAAATATAGAAAAACTAGCAGCTACCGCATTTACTTCGCTTAAAAAGAATGGTAAGGAAATTTTAAGTCTTTCAAAAGAAGCCGATTTATTTCTAACACAACAAAATAAAGTTATGTCTGCTACTATTGCAGATAAAACACAATCAATAAAACTCTATCATAATGATTAAGTATTTTCGAAATATATTTTTATTGTCTTTTATTTTTTTAACAGCCTGCAACACCCATGCAACCTCTTATCTTTTTGGAGAAGTAAAATACCAAGATGGTAAATTGCAAGCGGGTAATATATCAGTTCCTAAACAAAGATCTCAAGTTTGGAACACACAATCGAATTTTGGAGATAGTGTAATTAGCCATTGGTCTAGTAGAAGTTTGGCAGAAACCAAACAAAAAGGAAAAGTAGATGCGCCACGTGTTTTACTAGCCAATTTAGTTTCCAATAAATACATTGCAGAAACGAATGCATTTATTGTAGACATGCAAGTTAATGGCGTTACTGGCTCTAAATGGGCACTGAATAAAAAAGGAGATTATGATTTTCCCTTAACAATTCTAACGACTATTTTATGGAAGTTTGGAGACCAGCCAAGCAAACTTTTTCCAGCTACTGCTACTTATATGCTGAATGTTTTAATGACAGAGTCTGGAAACAAATTTCGTTATGCAACGCCAAAAACAATGGGCTTGGTGCGAGAAACCGAAAATCATATTTTAATGACAGAGGGTTCGCGTTATTTAAAAAACAGGTGGTTGATGTTGCACGGTAATACAGACCCAATTTACAATAATAGCAACAATGGCATGGAGCAAAAATTATTAGATGTGCTAGCTGATTTGAAAATTAATGGCCTCTATGAATTTAATTCTCTGCCTTATATTGGTTATACCATCACCGCATTATTAAATTTAGAAGCATTTGGTTCTAATGCCATGCAATTAGCTGCAAGAGATGTATTGGATTATATGAATTGGACTTATGCTTTGGGTAGTTATCAATTAAAGCATTATGCACCAATGCGTAGGCGTTACGAGAAAGCGGTTATACAAGAAATTACCACCGACTATCATTCCTTGTTTATGAAAGCATGGTTAAGTTATTCGCCACTAAATTTCGATTCAAGTAAAGGTCAAGCCAATTCACCACATTCCTTAATGGCGGTAACAATGCCTTATCGTCCTGCAGACCAAGTGGTGCAATTGCAAAATAATAAAGGCAATGGTTATTATGTAAAATTAGGCCATGGTCCTACGGCTTCTCCAGAAATTTATTCGGCAGGAAAACATTTTTTATTATCTGCTGGAGGAGTTAATAGGGGTGAGCGTTCTTTAATTGTTGCAAGACCAATTTCTTTGTTTTTAAATGACCATGCTACCCAACAATCAGAAACGTTTAATATAGCAGGACCTGGCACTGATTTTAAAGGATGGAATAATACAGGTGTGTATAAAAACTTTGCTTGTGCTGCAGGTCCAGTAAATATTCCAGCTAATTGCAAGGCCGTTGCGCAAAAAGGCAATTGGTCAATGTATCAATTACAAGATGGAATTATGGTAGTGGTATATTCAACTGCTCAATTAGGTTTGATAGCAATTTTTGAAAATTCAACAACAACAAATTTGTTTGATCAAATTCTATCATTAAATGCAAATGAGCAAAAAATCAGTACCAGTTTTCAATTTCCAAACGGCGAAAAAATTGGATATGATGTAATGGCTGCAAAATCAAAATGGGTGATACAATCAGTGAATGACCAACTGCAAAATCGTGATTATGATAAATGGCCATTGATTGACGGAGATTTAAAATATTAATAAATGGGTTCGATGAAAAATAGCTTATTAATTTCTTTGCTTGTTTTAATGATGTTTCAGCATAATAATGTGTTGGCACAAATGGCTATTAAAACCAACTATGTAACTAAATTTAAAAATTCCAATCATCCACAAATTGCCTATTGGTTTTTAACGCCAGCACTTTTAGAGAATGAAAAATATCTATCAGATTTAAATTCTATGATAGATAATACCTTGTTTGATTTTATATTTTTAGATGCAAGAGAAGGTTGCAGTTTTGACAAGCTAGAAATTATGCATCCTGTGATGCAAAAAATAGTGGCACTGGCGCATCAGCGAAATATTAAAATAGGTTTTCGTACAAATGTTGCACCTATGAAACAAATGCCTGACAGTATTTTAGAGCGTTTTGTTGCAGAAGCCGAAACCAAACTAAATTCAAATGGACAAGGATCTTGTTCCACTAATTCAAGTTTTGTTCGTGCAAAATCGTCATATAAAAAACAAGTATACAAAGTGTTTTGTTTTAAAAAAACAGCAGCAGGTTTTTATGACCCTTCCACATTAAAGGAGCTAACCGATTTTGAGTCTACTATTAAAGGAGAAACTATTACTGTTAATATCAACGCAGGAAAATCGTTGGCAGGCTACACGGCTTATGTTATGACGGAGTACCTCTATAAAATGATTAGCAATTATAGTGAAGCAGCCAAGCAACAAACCATTCAATTAATTAATGCGTATGCAGATATACCTCTCGATGGTTTAATGTTAGATGAGTTTTCTAATGCAAGATTAATGCCATCTTGGTTAATTAAATTTAAAATGAAAGGCCTGCGATTAAGAAGTTATTCGGTAGATATGGCCAAAGAATTAGCACAAAGAACTGGGCAGCCTGCAAGTACTACCTTATTTAATATGCGTTATGCACCAACAGAACAACCTTCCGTTCGCATAAAAGCCATTAACTATTATATGAACCTCATGCGTGAAGGTGCAATGCATGTTGAGAATACCATGTATAAAAGAGCCAAAGAAGTTTTTGGACCTAACTGTTTTATTGCTGCACATAATACTTTTCATAATTCACTAGTAAATGACGATATCTGGGCAACAGGTATTAAGTGGTGGTCTATTCCAAGAGCACACGGATTTACAGACGAAAAAACACCCACACCAACACAAATGGGTATTGCCATGAGCTATCCTGCAAATGCCATGTACAATATGTATTATGATGGTAATATTAATCGATTTGCAAAGAAAACGCTAACCGATTTACGTTATGGTATTCGTACATTTTATCATGCATTCAACGATACACACTGGGGTATTGGACTCGAGCAAGCACCTGCTATTGCTGCCTTACAGCCAGTTGAAAATGGCGCGAGATTATTAAACCAATTTAATCCTTCCTTACCCCAAATAAAATTATTGGTTGTTTTTGGTAATGAAGCACTTCAAAATTGGTATCCCAATGAGTCGGCTCGTGGCAAGTATGATATTAATAGCAAACTTAAAATAGAAGAAAAAGCGGTAGCAATTTGGAAAGCAGGTTATAGAAATGCGCTTGTTCCTTCAGACCTGATATCAGAAGGCAAATTAACGCTCAACGCCAATCACCAAGCTGTATTAAATGGGCATGTTTTTGATGCCATTATTTTTTTGTATCCAGAATATGCAAAGGAATCTACCTTAAAATTTATAGAGGAGTATGTTGCTCACGGAGGGAAATTAATGTTGGAAGGCATTGCTACACATGATTTTGATGCAAATGAAATTTCTAGTAGATTTTCTGTGATTCAAAATAATGCAACAGTAAAGGAGTTTTCTATTGCTAGTATTGGTCAATTAGGTATTCAAAAAAATGGTATAAAAAATGGTTCTATTAATGCAGATGGGTCTTATGTATTTACAAATATTCAATCACTAAGTAACAATCATTTTGCTTCATTCTCTTTTTACCAAAACAACAATCACTTTACTGGTACCTATAAAGGATTGGCCGCAATAAAATTAAATGAACAAGGCGATCTTCAAAAATTTGCTGCCACACAGTTTGGTTCGATTAAAAAAAATGGCAAAGAAATATTGGGCTTAAATAAATCAGCAGATCTTTTTGTTGAAAAAACAAATGGAGCGCTAGTTGCTATCATTGCAGATAGTTCTAAATCTATTCAATTAACAAGCTATTAAAGCATAATAATTATATGAACAAGAAAACGCTACAATTACTCAGTCTTTTTTTATTAGTATCCTTAGGTGCATTCGCCCAAAAAACAACTGAAATTTGGTTAGATGATTTAGATATTCCTGTCTTTTCAGAAGGGATTCCAGGTGTAAGTCAAAAATCAAGCCCTAGCAACGATTCCATACAATTAGCCAATGTGAAATACGAACGTGGTTTGGGTGTTCATTCTACAGGCGTTTTGTTTTTTTTATTAGATGGTAAAGCCACTAATTTCTCGGCAATTATTGGCGCCGATGATAAATCAAATCCAATGATGGTTGCTAAGTTTTATGTAATTGGCGATAGGAAAATATTGTTTGAAAGTGGTGAAATGAAATTAGGTGATAAACCAAAATCAGTAAATGTAAATTTAACTGGTGTAAAACGATTGGGTTTATTAATAACCAATAACGAAGAAGTTCAACGTAACTATACCGATTGGGCCAATGCAAAATTCACCATGATAGGAAATGCCCTTCCTCAAAAAATTCCTAATAGCGATGAAAAATATATATTAACGCCAACTGATTCAAAAAATCCAAGAATCAATTCACCTACAGTATTTGGTGCAACACCAGGCAATCCATTTTTGTTTACGATTGTTGCTACTGGTGAAACGCCTATTGTTTATAGAATGGAAAATCTTCCCAAAGGATTGTCTCTAGATGCAAATACAGGTATTATCACTGGTAAAATTTTGCAGAAAGGAATTTTTAAAACTAAAATGCATGCAAAGAATAAATATGGTGAATCAGTAAAACAATTAACCATTAAAATAGGCGATACAATTTCTTTAACGCCGCCAATTGGATGGAATGGATGGAATTCTTGGGCTAGAGAAATTGACAAAGAAAAAGTATTGGCTTCTGCTAATGCTATGGTGCAAATGGGTTTAAAAAATCATGGGTGGACTTATATAAATATTGACGATGCTTGGCAAGGGTTTAGAACTGGAAAAAATAAAGCCATGCAAGCCAATGCAAAATTTCCGGCATTCAAAGAAATGATTGATGAAATACATGCAAAAGGACTCAAATTAGGTGTGTATTCAACGCCATGGATTTCAAGCTATGCAGGGTATACAGGCGCTTCCTCTAATTTTGAAAATGGTGATTATCCAGATAGTGTTAAAGCAAATAAAAGAGCATTTAGGTATGTAGGAAAATATCGTTTTGAAAAAGAAGATGCAATTCAAATGGCAGACTGGGGTGTAGACTATTTAAAATACGATTGGCGTATTGAATTAAATTCTGCAGAAAGAATGTCGGAAGCATTAAAAAAATCTGGAAGAGATATTTTATACAGCCTATCTAATTCAGCTCCATTTGCACTAGCCAAAGATTGGGCTAGAATTTCTAACGCATGGCGCACAGGGCCAGATATTAGGGATAGTTGGTTGAGTTTATATGTATCGGCATTTACACTTGATAAATGGGGCCCTTATGGTGGTCCAGGCCATTGGAACGATCCAGACATGATGATCCTTGGAAATGTTACAACAGGTGCCAAATTACACGCAACACGTTTAACGCCCGACGAACAATACAGCCATGTAAGTTTGTTTAGTTTGTTGGCTGCTCCCTTATTAATTGGCTGCCCAATTGAACAACTAGATGCTTTCACGTTGAATTTGTTAACCAATGATGAAATTATTGAAATAGACCAAGATCCTTTGGGTAAATCTGCACGATTAATTTCAACAGAAAACGATGTACAAGTTTGGCTCAAACCTATGGAAGATGGTTCTTATGCAGTAGGTTTATTTAATATCAATGGATTTGGAAAAACACCTGCTTCTTATTTTCGTTGGGGCGATGAAAAGCCAATTAATTACACACTTGATTTTGCTAAATTATCGCTCAAAGGAAAATTCAATATTAGAGATGTTTGGAAACAAAAAAATCTTGGTGTATTCAATGGATCTTTCAAGACCGATATTCGACACCATGGGGTAGTGATGCTAAGATTATTCCCTCAATAAATTTTTTGAATTATTTCGTATGAAAAAAAGCATTGTTTTTTTGTTCTTACTGATCATTGCTGCCAATGCTTTTGCGCAGAATAAATTAAAATCAATTTGGTTCGATGATTTGCCTATTCAAACATTTTCTGAAGGCATTAGGCCAGTATCTGCCAAGTCGAACTATAGCCATAATACAATGAGCATGAATGGTGTGGCATACGAACATGGCTTAGGAGCACAATCACCTTGTGTATTGGTTTTTTTATTAAACAAAAAAGCGACACATTTTTCTGCATTAGTTGGAGCAGATGATATGGGTAATAAAGATATTGCGCTCAAATTTTATGTAGTAGCCGATCAAAAAGTATTGTTTGAAACCAAGCCAATGCGCATTGGAGATGCACCCATTAAAGTAGACCTTAATTTAACTGGCGTAAAACAATTAGGGCTTTTAGTAACAGATACTGTTGGTGGAGTGGGTAATAAAAAAACCTATGCGAATTGGGCCAATGCATCAATTGAAATGATGGGAGATGCCATGCCAGAACATACGCAAAACAATCATCCCACCTATATTTTAACGCCAGCAGATAAGCCAAATCCCAAAATTAATTCAGCTAAAATAATTGGTGTACGACCAGGCAATCCTTTCTTATATACTATCGCAGCAACTGGTGTAAGGCCAATGCAATTTTCTGCAAATAACTTACCAAAAGGATTAACACTGTCTGCTAAAACAGGAATTATTACAGGTATTGTAAAAGATAGGGGTACATACACTAGTACTATTCACGCAAAAAATAAATTAGGAGAAGCCGCACAAACATTGGTTATAAAAATAGGAGATACTATTTCATTAACACCACCAATTGGTTGGAATGGTTGGAATGCATGGGAGGCAAAGTTAGACAAGGAAAAAGTAATAGCATCGGCAGAAGCTATGGTAGCAAAAGGTTTGCGCGATCATGGTTGGAGCTATATTAATATTGATGATAGCTGGCAGGGAAAAAGAGAAGGCCCTGATACTGCTTTACAACCCAATGAAAAATTCCCAGATATAAAAGGAATGGTAGACTATATCCATTCGCTAGGATTAAAAGCAGGCTTGTATTCTACGCCATATGTAGCAAGTTATGGCGGATACGTGGGTGCGTCGTCTGATTCAGTAAAAGGCGGAGAAACATTTGAACAAATAAAAAAGAACAAACAATTTTTTCACCATATTGGGCCTTATAAATTCGAACCAAATGATGCCAAGCAAATGGCCAAATGGGGTTTTGATTTTTTAAAATACGATTGGCGAATTGATGTTGCATCAACCGAAAGAATGTGGGATGCACTAAATAAATCTGGTAGAGATATTGTTTTGAGTTTATCTAATAATGCACCATTTGAAAAAGTAAATGATTGGAACCGTGTGTCAAATATGTATCGCACAGGACCAGATATCAAAGACAGTTGGACAAGCCTTTTCTTAACTAGTTTTACACTAGATAAATGGGCGCCATATTCTGGTCCAGGACATTGGATGGATCCTGATATGATGATTGTAGGCAATGTTTCTATTGGCCCAATTTTGCATCCTACTAGGTTAACCCCAGATGAGCAATACAGTCATATTAGTATGTTTAGTTTATTAGCAGCGCCAATGCTAATTGGTTGCCCTATTGAACAAATTGATGCATTTACATTGAATCTATTAACCAATGACGAAGTAATTGCCGTAAACCAAGACCCACTTGGTAAACCAGCAAGATTGGTGAAAGAAATAAATGGTATTCAAATTTGGTTAAAGCAATTGTTGGATGGTTCTGTTGCTGTAGGACTTTTTAATACAGGGGGTTATGGAACCAATCCTGTTTCTTATTTTAATTGGGGAAATGAAACTGCTGCGTCTTTCAATTTTGATTTTTCTTCTATTGGGCTCAATGGAAAATACACTGTTAGAGATCTTTGGCAACAAAAAAATATCGGTGTATTTAATGGGTCAATGAAAACAACCATCAATCACCATGGTGTGCAGATGTTTCAATTAACTTCAAAAAAATAATCAATGACTAGTCTATTGTTTTTGAAAAAACCTAAACAATTTCTTGTTGTATTTATCCTTGTGTTAATGGCAATTCAGCCTGCATTTGCACAAATTAATTCTACTGGCTCTGTGCCTAATCTGCCAGCATTATTATTGTCAAATAATGGAACTGCAATTAAAAATAAAAAAGACTGGGAAAAAATCAGACGCCCAGAAATAGCCGCACTAGTAGAAAAAGAAATTTATGGATTTGTGCCCGACCAAAAAATCGATTGTACTTCAGAACTGTTAGAACAAGACAATAACGCCATTGGAGGAACGGCCATTCGCAAACAAATTAAATTAAGTTTTAAACGAAATAATCAAACAATTTCTGTTGAAATGTTGGTCTATCTGCCAAAAGGAAAAAAACATTTTCCAACATTTTTAGGATACAATTTTAATGGCAATGAAACCATCTACCCAGATGCTAAAATACATGCAAGCAAAGCATGGACAGGTAATGGAAAAGAATTGGGTAAGGATTCTTTAAACTGGCCTGTTGCTTCTATTATTCAAGCAGGTTGTGGTGTTGCAACCATGTATTATTGGGATATTGCACCCGATAAAGAAGATTTTTCTATAGGTATTTATCCGTTGTTTTATCAACCCAATCAATTGCGTCCAAGTAACAATGAATGGGGTGCATTAGCGGCCTGGGCTTGGGGATTGTCTAGGGCATTAGATTATTTACAAACCGATAAACAAGTAGATGGAAAACGTGTAATTGTAATAGGGCATTCTCGTTTAGGAAAAGCGTCGCTTTGGGCTGGCGCAAAAGACCAACGCTTTGCTGGAGTTATATCTAGTGGCTCTGGTGCAATGGGGGTATCCATTTCTAAAGATAAAAAAGGAGAAACCTTAAGTGCTGTTATTAAAAGATTCCCAAGATGGAATTCCACAAATTTTAAAAAGTACCTCAATCAAGATTCTATATTGCCATTCGATCAGCACATGGTAGTAGCCATGGTAGCTCCAAGGCCATTGTATATAGCTAGTGCATCAGAAGACCAATGGGCAGATCCATCGCATGAATATTTATCGGCAGTATTAGTATCTGATGTTTACCACTTGTATGGATATCCAACACTAAGCAATAAAACAAGCTTGCCATTAGAGCAACCAATCGCAGGGCGTATTTCGCACCATGTTAGAATTGGCAAACACGATATATTACCCTACGACTGGAATTTGTATTTGCAATTTGCGAATAGAGAATTAAAATAAATAGCATGAAAGTCTTTAAATATTGTATTCTTTTTTTATTGGGATTTTTCATTGTAACATATGCTCAAGCACAAAAGCCATTAACACTCTGGTATAATCATCCTTCAGAAAAATTTGAAGAAAGTATGGTGATGGGAAATGGCAAAATGGGGGCGTCTATTTTTGGAGGGGTAGCAACCGATACTATTGTATTAAATGATATTACGCTTTGGAATGGAGAACCAACAGATCCTAGTAAATATAAAGAAGTATATAAAAATTTACCAGCTGTTAGAGACGCATTGAATAACGACAGTTTTAAATTGGCCGATAAATTGAATAAAAAAATACAAGGTCCCTATTCTAATGCTTATGCACCCTTAGGTAATTTGTTAATTAGTGTGAAGCATGCGCAAGAAGCCACTAATTATACAAGAGCATTAAATATTGGCAATGCTATTTCAACCATACAATACCAAGTAGATGGCGTGGTATTTACTAGAGAATATTTTGTTTCATACCCCAATCAAATAATGGCTATTAAATTAACAGCCAATAAAAAAGGGGCACTTAATTTTAATTTGCAATTTAAAAGTCCTCAAAAAAACACGGTAACAGTTAATGGTTCATTGCTGAATGCAAAAGGGTATGCGCAAGGAAGAAAAAATCCTATTGGCACTAGCTTTACCAGTTTGTTCAGTATTAATAAAACAGATGGTATTATTAATCATTCAGATAGTTCTATAGGTGTTAATAATGCCACCGAAGCCATAGTATATGTGTCTATTGCTACTAGTTTTAATGGCTATGATAAAAATCCAGTGACAGAAGGAGTAGACGATCAAATGCTTGCAAAAAATAACTTAACAAAAGCAGCAACAAAATCTTTTCAACAAATTAAAATAGCACACCTTAAAGATTATCAAACTTATTTTAATCGAGTGCATTTAAATTTAGGTATTTCATCAGCGCCAGACTTGCCTACAGACGAAAGGTTAAAAAGATATTCCGAAGGAAAGGAAGACCATTTACTCGAAGCACTCTATTTTCAATTCGGACGATATTTGTTAATTAGTTGTTCGCGAACCAAAGCAGTGCCAGCCAATTTACAAGGCTTGTGGAATCCATTTATCAATCCACCATGGGCTAGTAATTATACCATGAATATTAACACACAAGAAAACTATTGGTTAGCAGAGAATACCAATCTCTCAGAAATGCATATGCCACTATTAACCTTTATTGAAAATCTTTCTAAAACTGGTGCTATCAGTGCAAAATATTATTATGGTGTGAATGGTTGGTCGGCCTCTCATAATTCAGATATCTGGGCTATGACCAATCCAGTAGGAGATGGATCAGGAAGTCCACAGTGGGCCAATTGGAACATGGCAGGCACCTGGCTTGTTTCGCATTTATGGGAGCATTATGCATACACAAAAGACAAAATATTTTTAAAACAAAAAGCATATCCACTCATGCAAGGTGCTGCTAAATTTTGTTTAGAATATTTGGTGGAAGATAAAAAAGGTTACCTCGTTCCATCTCCATCTGTTTCGCCAGAAAATAAATACCTCGCCCCTGATGGTTATAAGGGTTATACTTTAATTGGGGCTACTGGAGATGTATCAATGATTAGAGAATGTTTTATAAACACCATTAAAGCTTCCGAAATATTAAAAATCGATACAGCATTTAGAGCGCAGTTGGTTAAAGCATTGGCCAAATTATATCCTTATCAAATTGGTAAAAAAGGAAATATTCAAGAATGGTATAATGATTGGGAAGACGGTGAATTTCAACACCAAGCACAGTCGCATTTATTTGGTTTATTTCCTGGTCATTTAATTAGTGTTGAAAAAACACCAAAGGAAGCAGCCGCAAGTAAACTGTCTTTAGAATTGCGTGGAGATTTAACAACAGGTTGGTCAAAAGCTTGGCGAATGAACCTTTGGGCACGTTTGTATGATGGAGAACATGCCTATAAATTTTTTCGTTCTTTATTGAAATATGTAAAGCCAACTGTATTAAAAGCGAATTATAAATCTGGCGGAACCTATATTAGTTTATTAGATGCGCATCCGCCATTTCAAATAGATGGAAATTTTGGAGGAACAGCAGCCATTGTGGAAATGCTCATGCAGTCTTCTGAAACGGAAATTAGATTATTACCTGCATTACCGGATGCTTGGTCATCGGGTTCGGTGAGTGGTATTTGTGCCAGAGGTGGTTTTGAAATAAATATGCAATGGGAAAACAAACAACTAATTAGTGTAGAAATTTTTTCTAAACTAGGAGGGGAAACAACCATTTATTATGGCTCAAAAAGTAAAAGGATAATTATTAAAAAAGGAGAACATCAAAAAGTGCATTTAAATTAAGTTCAAACCAATATTTTGTTTTTCATTTTTAAATTAAGAATAGTGCGTAAGTGTTTATTGATTTCGTTTTTATTAATGGCTGTATGTTTTACTACCAATGCACAACTTGTTGCTGATTACAAAATTCCTACAATTGCCAATTCAGCAGTTAGAATTGAGCAACTCAAGCAACAGTGGACCATGTTACATAATACGCCGCCAAATTTAGGATTAAGAGATTGTTTTCTTTTTATTCTCGATGCAATGGATACAAAATTGTACGATCAAAAAGACATTGAATGGCTATTGAATAGAATGTTAACCCGTGTAGTAACAAATCCAAAGGCAAAAAATTATGGCAATATTTTTTGGGCTTGGGTTGATCCTAAAAATGAAGCCGAAGACAATAATAATGTGGAGTTTTGTGTGCAATATGGGGTTCTTATTAAACTTTTATATAACAACCAACTATCCGAAGGCAGTAGAAAGGCACTAGATAAAATTTTTGACTATGCTTTAATTGGCATAACCAGTGCCGATGTTCGAGTGTCCTATACCAATATCTATTTAATGCGTATTTGGAATTTAATTGCACTTGGCCAAGTGTATAATAAACCAACCGTTATAGAAGAAGGCAGAAGGCATTTGAATTTGTGGATTAAACAATTAGCCAATTTTGGTAATCGCGAATACGATAGTCCAACATACGGTGGAGTTGATCTTGAATCACTGTTGTTATTATCGCAATTTGCTAAAGACAAAGACATACAAGAAAAAATTTCTACGGCATTAAATTTCTTTCTAACAGATTTTAGTGCACATTATAATCAGCTTGGCGGATTTTTAGGAGGGGCCCATAGTAGAGATTATAATCGCGCATTTTCAAGAGAAATATTAGAAGAAAAATATTTAAATCCTTTATTTGGCAAGCCCAATAATCTAACACATCTTTTTCACCAAATATGTTTTACGCGTTTAAAAGAATTGGGGTTAACTGCGCAACAACAAGCATTAGTGAATAAAAAGAACAAACTGATTATTCAACGATGGGATAGTATTCCAAATGCTTATGCGGTAGACTATATTGGCAATAAAGTATCCATTGCCTCTTCTAATCAAACATATAGCCCCGACGATAAACCCTTGGTTATTTATTTATGCAGCAAAAGCATTCCTGAAATGGCAAATATTGCCTATGATTTAGAAGGTAGAGACGATCATTATGGCCAATGGTCGGCACTAGGTATGGGCGATAAAAAAATAAATTTAAGAACTGCAAATTATCCTTTAAATGGTGGTTGGGGAAAAGCAAGACATTTAATGCCCTTTATGCAAGTAGCGCAAAACAAAGGAGAATTTGTAATGCTAGTTGCTGGTGAAAAAGACCATAATTGCATTAATGACTATTTAAATTCTACCATCATACTGCCCAATACTTTTAATGAAATATGGATGGGGAATACTAAAATTAATACCCCTGAAATCAATGCAAAAAAAGCATTTGATGCATCGAAAACATTTTTTGCAAAATTCGAAGACGTGGCCATTGCGTTTAAAATTCTCTATGACGATGCCGGTAGTCAATCTACTGCTTATTTGTGTAATGATGGATTTCAATACAATTCAAATAGACCACAATTAACAAATGCACATAACAATGTAATGCGTATAACCTTGCAACATTCTACAAATGGAAAAGCAGTTATTGCTATGTGGTGGAAAACACAAGAGGGAATTCGTTCTGCAGCTGATTTTGCTAAATTTAGAAACCAAGTATTACATGCAAAAGTATCAGCAATTGAATCAAAAGGAATTATTGATGTATCTGTAATAACAAGCGCCGGAAAACTGGGGGTTAAGGCCAACCTCAATTTAAAGAAAAGACTAGATTATTATAACCCTTCCCCTTTGCCCAAAGACTTTCTGTATAATATAGATGGATTAGATGTGGGAAAACAAATTATGCAGAAATATAGATAAGATTATATTTAAAGATCAAATTTTAACAAATGAAAAAAACAGTTTTCGCCCTTGCCTTTTTCACTACAACAATATTGCAAGCGCAAACCAATTTAAATACGCTTTGGTATAATATGCCAGCTCAAAAATGGAACGAGGCTTTGCCAGTAGGAAACGGCAGATTGGGTGGAATGGTTTTTGGTGGTGTGCAGCAAGAGCGTATACAATTAAATGAAGAAAGTGTATGGGCCGGCTCTCCAGTTAATAATAATAATCCAGGAGCAAAATCGCATTTAAAAGAAATACAAACAGCCATCTTTAGTGGCGACTATAAATTGGCACGTGATTTATCAAACAAATATTTAGTGGGTACACCGCCTAATATTCGTTCTTACCAACCGCTTGGCGATTTGCGTATTAATTTTCATTGGAAAGGCGAAGCAACTAATTACAAGCGTTCTTTAAATATTCAAACTGGTATAGCAAAAACGGCTTACAGCATTGATGGTAATAATATTGTGCAAGAAGTATTTGTATCTGCTCCTCAAAATTTAATGGTGATTACTATTCAAGCAGAAAAAAATTTCGATGCAGAATTATTATTGTCTCGAGAGTTTAATGCCGATTATGAAACAGGTGGAAATAAAAAAAGAAAAACCGATGGTGTTTCTATAGGAGAAAATAAATATCGTTATACCAATAACGGATTGGTTTATTATACAGGACAAATTGTAGATCCAATTGCAGAATCAAGAGGCCCTGCAGGAAAGCATATGCGCTATGCTGCTGCAATGAAATTGATCAACACATCGGGCCTTCAAAGTCCATTTGTGTCAGACACGGCAACAGGTATTAAATTAACAGGTACAAAAAGCATTACAATTGTTTTAACTGGTGCAACAGACTATAATATCAACAAATTAGATATGGATAGCTCTATCAATGCATTAAGCCTTTGCAAAGAGATTTTTGCAAAAGCAAGTAAATACAATGCAGCATCCCTCAAACAAATACATGTTCAAGACCACCAGTCTTTTTTTAATAGAGTATCTTTTTCTTTAGGGGATGACGCCAATAGTCAATATCCAACCGATGAGCGTTTGGCTAAATTACGCGAAGGAAAAACAGACAATGGATTGGTTGCATTGTACTATCAATATGGCCGTTATTTATTAATGGGGTCCTCTAGAAAACCAGGACGCTTGCCTGCTAATTTACAAGGTATTTGGAATGATTTATACGAAGCACCTTGGAATGCAGATTTTCATACCAATATCAATTTACAAATGAATTATTGGCCTGCAGAAACGGGTAATTTATCGGAAACATCTATTGTGTTAGCTAAGTTTATGGAAAAATTAATGGTGCCAGGAACTATTACTGCTACTGAAACCTATGGTACCAGAGGTTGGACGGTGCACCATTTAACGGATCCATTTGGTAGAACCGGAGTCATGGATGGCGTTTGGGGGATCACTAGTATGGATGGTCCTTGGATGACATTGCCAGTTTTTGACCATTATGAGTTTACACAAGACACCAATTATTTACGCACCATAGCCTATCCATTAATGAAGGGCTCCGTACAATTTGTATTAGATTTTTTAGTGCCATCACCCGAAGGTTATTTGGTAACCAATCCTTCGCATTCACCAGAGAATACTTTTTATGTTCCTAATACCAACCGAAAAGTAAAATCACAAATGACCTATGCACCAACTATTGATATGCATATTATTAATGCATTGTTCAATAATTTTATTCGCGCTTCGTCTATTTTGCATCTCGATAAATCTTTGTCTAATCAAGTGGCTGCTGCACAGAAAAAATTGCCACCCATTAAAATTTCTGCAATAGGTACTATACAAGAATGGATAGAAGATTTTGAAGAAACAGAATTAGGTCATCGGCATATTTCACATCTATTAGGATTATATCCATTAGAGTTGATTTCTCCTAAAGATCCTGCCATTTTTGAAGCAGCTAAAAAAACAATAGAACGCAGATTATCCAATGGTGGCGGACATACTGGCTGGAGTAAAGCTTGGATAATTGGTTTGTATGCAAGATTATTAGAACCAGAAAAAGCATTAGATAATTTGAATGGTTTGTTTCGAAAAAGTACACTACCTAATTTATTCGATACACATCCGCCGTTTCAAATTGATGGTAATTTTGGCGCTGCATCTGCAATTGCAGAAATGATTTTACAGTCTCAAAATAATGAGATTAATTTATTGCCAGCTTTGCCTCAAGCTTGGGGCGAAGGGTCTATGCATGGATTACGTGCTAGAGGTGCCTGTACGGTTAATCTAGATTGGTTTGCAGGAACATTAACTAAAGCAAGCATACAATCTAGCAAAGGTGGTACTTATCATATTCGCTATAAAGGGATTACAAAAAAAGTTACACTCAAAGCCAATCAAACGATTCAATTAAATAATCAGCTTAATTAATTTGATGCTACTAATAATTTATAAATGAAACAGAGTATTGCTAATATAGTTGCTTTTTTATTTGTGCTGAATGCTGTTGCGCAAAACAATTCAAGTGTCAAACTGAATGTCAATTGGTCGAAGCAATTGGCACAACACGATATGGTATGGAATGAAATTCCTAAGGATTATTTTGCTGGTGCTTTTGTAGGCAATGGATTATTAGGAACTATTTTATTTAAAGACGATCAATTAGCAAACACCTTACGTTTTGAGATTGGCAGAACAGATGTGTTTGATCATCGAACAGCTTCTCCTAGTGCATATGAAACAAGTAGGGTGCCCATTGGTCAATTATTATTAACGCCAGTTGGTAAAATTTTAAAAATACAATTACGTACAGATTTATGGAATGCAGAAATTAGAGGAGAGTTAACTACAACAGCAGGCACTTTATCATTTAGGTGTTTTGTTCCTTCTGCAGAAGAATTAATTATTGTAAACACTAAGTCAACAGGAAATGAAAACGGCGCTAAATTTTCATTAAGGCCACAGTTAGCGCAAAGTGCCAGATATATTGCAAAGCATGCAATGAATTTAGAAATGAATGTTGCGTATGAACAGAATCCGCCAATAAAAACAGAAAAAATTGATGGCATAGAAGCGTTTATCCAACCACTTTTAATGGGCGACGATTATGCAACTGCTTGGTCTGATCAGCAAAAAAATGCAAACGAACATACTGTATTAGTTACCGTTGCCAATAGATGGGGAAAATACAGAAAACATGCTGCAGGTTCTGCAATTGATGCAGTAGCAACCATTAAAGCTGGTCAAAAAAAATCAATGATAACAATGGAAACCGAACATAGAAATTGGTGGCACCATTATTATCCAGCAAGCTTTGTAAGTTTTCCAGAGCCACGGTTAGAAAGTTTTTATTGGATTCAATTATACAAATTAGCAAGTGCTACACATCCTAATAGACCTGTGATTGATTTATTAGGTCCATGGTTTAAGCCTACTGCATGGCCCTTGGTTTGGATGAATTTAAATGTGCAATTAACCTATTTTACTTTTGGCGTTACCAATCATACAAACCTAGAAGATAATTTATACCAATTATTAGACAGGCATACACAACAGTTAATCAACAATGTTCCCAAAGAATTTCAAAATGATTGTGCGGGTGTTACTAACCCAGTAGGCTACGATGATTTATACAACCCCATTTTTATATCGGAGGATAAAAACAATACCCATGAACTAAATATTATTGTGTTGCCATGGTTAATGCAAATGTATTATTTGCACAACCAGCGTACAATGGATACCGTTAGATTAAGAGAAAAAATTTATCCATTAATGCGAAGGGCATTTAATGTGTACATGAGAATTCTTTATTTGGGCGAAGATGGGCTTTATCATATTCCTTATACCTATTCAGACGAGTACGGAAGTGCCAAAGAAACTAGTTTAAATATCGCATTGGCTAGTTGGGGTTTTAAAACATTAATTGCCACCGCTAATCAATTAAAAATAAAAGATAGCTTATTACCTGTTTGGCATGATCGTTTAAACAAACTAGCCGATTACAATACCAATGAAGATGGTATTATGGTAGGAAAAGACAAACCATTTGCCAAGCCACATAGGCATTACAGCCATTTGTTTGCAATTTTTCCACTCTACGATATGAATTTAGATAATGCACCCAATAAAATACCATTGATGCAAAAATCTGTTCAACATTATACAGACCTTGATGGCGATAATTGCATTTATAAATTTTCAGGAGCATCCTCATTATGGTCTGCGTTAGGTAATGGTGATAGTGCATTAAAATGGTTGAATAGGTCCTTAGAACTCTTACCAAGATTTGGAGTGCCGCCTGCGCCTTCTAGAATTCCAACTTTAACCCAAAATACTTTTTATAGCGAAAGAGAAAATCCAACTTTCGAATCACCTATATCTGCCTCTCGATCTATGTTGGATATGCTATTGCAAACATGGGGTGGTGCAATAAGAGTGTTTCCGTCTATGCCCACCAATTGGAAAGAAGCTAGTTTTTATCAACTACTATCTGAAGGCGCTTTTTTAATAAGTGCAAATCGTTTAGGGGGTAAAACACAATTCATTCAAGTAACCAGTTTAGCAGGGGAGCCATGTACATTAAAAACAGATTTTACAACACCTGTAAAAATGGTTGGCTCAGCAACAGTTATTAAACAAGTTGGAGGCCTGATTCAATTAAAGCTTAAAAAGGGTGCGACTGTTATTTTGTACACCGGAAATAAGCCTAAAAGCTTTGAAATCAATCCAATAGATATAAAAGCAAGTGATAGAAATTTTTGGGGTGTTAAATAATTTTCATCAAAACGAAATCGATTTCGCAAAAATGTCATCACTGTTTTTCAATCCTTACTAAAACGTTTTAAATTTCGCCTACTTTAGCGACTGATACAGATTGCAGATCGTTCAAAAAATAGCCATGAAAAGAAAATACGGGTGGGTAATTTGTTTACTCATTAGCATCGCACCCATTGTTGCAAAATCCCAAACCTGGGTAGATTCCGTTGATCGTCACGGAAGAGAAGTGTTTATGCCTGCAGATAAATATAAATGGGATTGGGGCCAAGCAACATTTTTAAATTCATTGGTGCATTTGTACAATATCAAATCAACAGAAGAAAAAAAAGTCTATTTAAATTATATACAAACTGCCATGGATGCTACTTATGCAGTAGCAAACGGAAAGCATCCAAACGCAATTGCTTCTGCGCATGGTATGGCATTTTTGGCTAGAATCACTGGCAATAAAAAATACCTCGACAAAGCCAATGAAATTTATGCCGACTATTTAAAAATTCCACGTGCGCCAAATGGCGGCGTATCGCACCGTGCAGAAACCATTGAATTATGGGATGATACGGTGTATATGTTGAATATGTTTTTATTAGAAATGTACCGACTTACAAAAGATGAAAAATATATTGCAGATTTTGTTTTGCAATTCAATGCACACAACGAAAAATTAACCGACGAAAAATCTGGTTTATGGGTGCATGGTTGGGACGCTGATGCTATTGATTACAATGATGGTTGTAGTAATCTAGGATGGCCCGATAAAACCACCCGAAAAAGTAGTCAAGTTTGGGCAAGAGGAAATGGTTGGGTAGGTATGGCTTTGGCCGATGCGTTAAATACGGTTGGTCGTTCTAGTAAATTCTGGAAACCTTTAGAAAAAGCATTTGTTCATTATGTAGAAAAAGTAGCCCCACTTCAACACAAAGAAACAGGCTACTGGTATCAATTGGTAACACTTCCAGCAGATCCTCAAAACTTCGATGAAAGCTCTTGTACCGCTATGTTTTCTTATACCATTACTATGGGAATAAAAATGAAAATATTAGACAAGAAAAAGTATTTGCCCATTGTAGACAAGTCTTATCAAGCACTACAAACATCGGGATTAAAATTAGCAGGAGATGGTTATCAAATTCCTATAAAAGTTTCAGGAGGTACTTGTGTTGGAAACAAAGAATATTATTTAACGCGAAAAATTACCGAAGGCACTGGATTTGGCTATGGCTCTTATATTTTATTTGGTTTAGCCTACGAACAATTAAAAGGCATTAGACATTAGAAAATTAGTATTAAAAACTTAATTATTATGGAAAGAAGAAAATTTGTTGCGCTAGGTTCTGCCTCGCTATGTATGATGCCATTGATTGGATTTTCTGCATTTAAGCCTTCAAAAAATAGTATGGCATTAGTCAAACCAAGTTGGTTAATTGATTTAATTAAAATAAATGATACCTATGTAAAGGGATCGCCTGCTTCAAAAATATCAGACCCCACTAACAAGTATTTTGGTGTGTATAAGAATGGATATGGTATACCAAATGCATCTAATACAGCTTGGTTTATTAATGTAGCTAGTGCGGCGCTATCTTCTGAAGAGTCTGTCTATTATCAATCACAAGATCAGTTAAAAGAAATACTCGATGCGTTAAATGGTTTACTCAAATTACAACATGCCGATGGTACCATTGATTTGGTAGATACCAATTTTCATTCTACACCCGATACTTCATTTATGGTAAAAAGATTGGTGCAGTCATATAATCTATTGCAACAATCAAAAACGAAAGGGGTAGAAAAAGTATTGCCGGTGTTTGAAACATTTTTAAAACGTGCAGGAGAGGGGTTAATTACAGGAGGAATTCATACACCCAATCATAGATGGGTAGTATCTGCCGCTTTAACCAAGTTGTACGAATTATGGCCCGATAAACGCTACTTAAATAGAGTGAATCAATGGTTGGCCGAACACATTGATTTAGATCCTGATGGACAGTATACCGAAAAAAGTACGGGAGGATATTCTGCAGTAATTGATCGCGTATTAATTACAGTTGCAAAAGGTTTACACAAACCAGAATTATACGAACCAGTTCGAAAAAATTTAAAAATGATGCGTTATTATATGCATCCAAATGGAGAGGTTGTTACTGAAGCGTCTAATAGGCAAGACAAAGGTCAAATTGGTACCATGGATTCATACTATTATGCTTGTAGGTACCTAGCATTATTAGACAATGACGGAGAATTGGCGAGTATTTGTAGGATGGTAGAAAAAAAATCTCCTAATTCATTGATGGGCTCATTAAATTATTTGTTAGAAGACCCCACTCAATGGAAAGAATTACCAGCTTCAAAACCACTACCAACTAGTTATGTAAAATCCTTTCCGTATTCTGGTGTAGTAAGAATTAGAAGAGGAAATTGGGATACCACATTATTATCAAACAATCCTGGTTGGTTAACTTTTCACAAAGGCAACGCTATTCTTCAAGGCATGCGTATAGCTTCGTCATTTTTTGGTAAAGGACAGTTTCAATCAGAAAAAATTGAGCAAGTTGGCAATACTTGGGTGTTGAATAAAAAATTAGAAGGACCTTATTTTCAACCCTTCGAGCCACAATTTATTTCGCCCGATGGTGATTTGGGTAAAATGCCAAAATCAAATCGTAAACAAAGCAATGTTCAGTATTTAGAAACAACCATCACTATTGCCGAAGAAAATAATGGCATGTCAATTCAAATTGAAATGAACGGCACAGAAAACGTGCCAGTTGCATTGGAACTAATTTTTAGACAAGGGGGCAATTTTTCAGGCGTTGAACCAGCGCCAAATAAAGCAAATGCGTATGTATTAAAAGGAAAAACAGGAACTTATACTGTTGGTGCAGATACCATTGAATTTGGTCCTGGAGCTTTGCCGCATACTTGGTTACAACTTAGAGGTGCTTTACCAGCAATGGATTCGCCTACGGTTTATTTAACAGGCTATACACCATTTAAGCATACCATTAAACTATCCTAAATTCAATTAATACGCATTTTAAAATGAAATTATTTTCATACACGGTTATTGCCTTATTCTGTTTTTCATTTAGTGTAGCTGCACAAAAAGATTTTCAAAAAAAGTACCAGTCTCAACTAATACTTGCAGAAGATGGTGCTGTCATTGAACTGCCCGAAGGAAAGTTTACACTTACCAATACTTTGTCACTAGAAGGAAAGAAAAAAATAACCATTCGTGGCAAGGGAATTGACAAAACTATTTTAAGTTTTAAAGGTCAAACAGATGGTGCAGAAGGCTTGCGTGTAAGTGATTGCGAAAATATTTTATTAGAAGGATTTACGGTAGAAGATGCTAAGGGCGATGCTATTAAAACCATGCATGTAAAAAATATCAGTTTCAATAAAGTAAAAGTAACCTGGTTGGGTACGCCTGGTCCGGAGAATGGTGGTTACGGATTTTATCCGGTACAATGCGAAGGTGTTGCCATTGATCATTGCATTGCCATAGGTGCTTCTGATGCAGGAATTTATGTAGGTCAGTCAAAAGATATTGTTGTTAAAAATTCTGTTGCTTACCACAATGTTGCAGGAATAGAAATTGAAAATTCTTTGCGTGCAGATGTGTATGAAAATGAATCTTACGAAAATACCGGTGGTGTATTGGTGTTTGATTTACCCAATTTAGTACAAAAAAAAGGTGGTCAAATTAAAGTACACAACAACAATATTCACGACAATAATTTTCCAAATTTTGCACCAAAAGGAAATATTGTTGCAATGGTACAAACAGGAACTGGGATATTAATTTTAGCGACCAAAGGACTTGATATTTATCAAAATAAAATTATCAATAACCAAACAGCCAGTACGGGAATTATTAGTTATTTCACTACCGGAAAATTAATCAAGGATGAAGCCTATGATCCTTTCCCATCGGCTATTTCCATTCATGACAACCTATACGAACGCAAGCCAGGATTGCCTGTAGGAACAGATGCACTTAGTGCTATTTTTGCAAGAAAGTTTAAAGATAATACACCGCATATTTTCTTTGATGGTATTAAGAATCCTAAACTATTAGATGATAAAGGAAACTGGATTGCTGGTCAGTGCATATCAATTGTCAACAATCAAAATCAATCTATTGCTACCCTTGATGCGCAAAATCAATTCAAGGCAATGGGTAGGGCAGACGATTCATTTAAATGTGTTAATTAGTACTCATGTTACGGAATACTTCTATTGCAATTTTATTATTCATTTTGGCTGGATCTTTTATAAAGCCAAGCATGCCTTCGTATCCCGAAAAATTATCTGACTGGAGAATCTTTGAAGGTAAATTATCAGATATGCATCCTGCTAAAGGAGTCGTTCCTTATGCACTAAATACGCCTTTATATTCCGATTACGCAGAGAAAGCAAGATTTATTCGACTGCCAAAAGGAGCATCAGTTAATTATGCCTCCGAAAATGTATTAGACTTTCCTGTAGGAACATTATTAGTAAAGTCGTTTTATTACTCTGCCGATTTTAGGCATCCAGGAATGGATAAAAATATGATTGAAACAAGAATTTTAGTGCACGAAACTGCTGGTTGGAAAGCCATGACCTATGTTTGGAACGAGGCGCAAACCGATGCCGAATTAGAAATTGCAGGAGACGATAAAACAATAAAATTTATAGACAAAGCAGGGGTACAACAATCATTTCGATATGTAGTTCCCAATCAAAATCAGTGCAAGGGTTGTCATAATAACAATGATAAAATTATGCCAATCGGTCCGTCAGTTGCGCAATTGAATGGCACAATTGCTTATGCTTCTGGCAATCAAAATCAAATTGATTATTGGCAATCAAATGGTTTATTAGTAAATGTGCCGCAACACAGTACAATTCCTAAAACACCGGTTTGGAATGACCCAAGCAGCGGCTCATTAAATGCCCGTGCCCGTGCTTATTTGGCTATTAACTGCGCCCATTGTCATAGAAAAGAAGGTCCTGCCCAAACTTCAGGATTATTTTTACCAGAAAGTGAAAATGAAACGATTGCTTATGGTGTAAATAAAACCCCAATAGCAGCAGGCAATGGTTCTGGAGGCAGACTAGTTGATATTAAACCCGGAGATGCCAATGCCTCAATTATTTGGTATCGGATGCAAACAACCAACCCCGGCGAAAGAATGCCAGAGTTGGGTAGAAACCTAGTGCACCAAGAAGGAGTGGCACTAATTAAAGAATGGATTGATAAAATGAACAATAAAGATTAAATTACCACCATGAAAAAGCATTATTTATTACTATTATTTGTACTATTCAGTGTTGCTGCAGTAGCCCAAAGCACCGGATGGAAAAATTTGTTTGACGGAAAAACATTAAAAGGTTGGCATCAATTAAATGGTAAAGCCAAATATGAAGTAGTTAACGGAACCATCATTGGAACCACTGTGTCTAACACACCCAATTCATTTCTTGCAACTGACGAAACCTATGGCGATTTTATTTTAGAACTCGAATTAAAAGTAGGCGAAATGAATTCTGGCGTACAAATTAGAAGTTTGTCTTTGCCAGAGGTAAATGATGGAAGGGTACATGGCTACCAAGTTGAAATTGATCCTTCCGACAGGGCTTGGTCTGGCGGTATTTATGACGAAGCAAGAAGGGGTTGGATGTATACCACAGAAATGAATCCTGCCGGTAAAAAAGCATTCAACAAAACAGGTTGGAACAAATACCGTATTGAAGCCATTGGTTCTGTTATAAGAACTTGGGTGAATGGTATTCCCGTAACTTATATGGTGGATGATATGACACCAAAAGGATTTATTGCATTACAAGTACACGCTGTAAAAGAGCGTCCGGGTGGAGCAAGTATTCAATGGAAAAATATTCGCATTCAAACAGGTGCTGCAATGAAACCTATGCCACTAGACCTTTCTACGCCTGTTGCTAACTATACTACTAATACTATTTCTCCGCTTGAAAAAGCCCAAGGATTTAGTTTGTTGTTTAATGGTGTTGATTTAACAGGATGGAGATCTGTATTAAAACAAACCCCACCAGAAAAAGGTTGGGTTGTAGAAAATGGGTTGTTACACATTTTACCAAGCGAATCAACAGGTCCTAAATATGGCGATCTTTTAACAGTAAAACAATACAAAGCATTTGAATTAGTATTTGATTTTAAACTATCTGAAGGAGCTAATTCAGGTATTAAATATTTTGTAACAGAATCTCCTGAATCACAAAGAGCAGGACTTGGTTTAGAGTATCAAATATTAGACGATGAGCGTCATCCAGATGCAAAAATGGGTGTAGAAGGTAATAGAACATTAGGAAGTTTATACGATATGATTCCTTCTGTAAAAGTTGAACCACGTTTTCAACAAAAAATTGGCGAATGGAACCAAGGAAAAATTATTGTATATCCTAATAACAAAGTAGAACACTGGTTAAATGGGTTTAAAGTTGTAGAGTATGAGCGTGGTAGTAATATTTACAAAGTGTTAGTAGCACATAGTAAGTATGCCAAAAACAAAAACTTTGGAATGGGTGAACAAACCCCAATCTTAATTCAAGACCATAATAATTCAGTTTATTTTAGAAGTATCAAAATTAGAGAATTGAAATAATTTTTTTCAGTGCCATTAATATCAAATGATTAATGGCACTGATTTTTTAAACTGTTACCATATGCCTAAGCTATTAGTTGTAATTAGTTTTTTAATAGCTGCTATGTCGGCTCAAAGCCAAGAACTTCCTGCACCAGTTCGTTTAAGATGCAATTTGTTATTGCATACCGAAAAAGTAAGTAGCAATGGCATATCTGTTAAAGAAAATCTAGGGTCTGCTGTAAAGCAAAAAAGTCAATTCCAATTTGTTACAATTAATACACCTAATCCTGTTTTTAACTGGGAAATTGATGCAAGTATTCAACAAACAAAAGCCTACAGAATTCTGGTAGCCTCATCAGAAAAATTGTTAATTGAAAACAAAGCAGATTATTGGGATTCAAAAAAAGTTGCTGAAAAAGCCAACCAAACAATATATGCTGGCAAGCCTTTACAAAACCAACAAGTTTATTATTGGAAAGTACAGGTTTGGAATGAAAAAGAGTTACCAAGCAAATTTTCAACAATCCAATCGTTTTATCAAAATAAACCAGATTCCATTGGAGATATATCGCATTCGCCTTTAACTGTTGATTTTCAAAATCCTAGTTTGATAATTAACAAAGACAATGGCGATTATTTTTTAGATTTTGGAAAAGATGCTTTTGCGCAGTTGGATTTGCATATTAATAGTTTGCAAAACGATTCCATTTATATTGAAGTGGCAGAAGCATTATCAGCCCCTACTTATTTATTTAAAACAAGTGGAAATGTTCGCTATAAAAAAATAGCACTATACGTAACAAAAGGGCAGCACGATTATACAATCAATTGGCCTCCAGATGCCAAACGCAATAGTAGAACACCTGTGCAAATGCCTACTTATATTGGAGAAGTTTTTCCATTTAGGTATGTAACCATTCATAATTTTTCAGGACCAATTACAGCAAGTTCAGTAGTTAGAAAAATGGTGCACTATCCGTTTAACGAAAATGCATCGAGTTTTAATTGCAGTGATTCTGTATTAAATAAAATTTGGGATCTCTGTAAGTATTCCATTAAAGCCACCAGTTTTACCGGACACTATTTAGACGGAGATAGAGAGCGTGTTCCTTACGAAGGAGATGCATTAATTAATCAGTTATCGCACTATTCTGTAGATGCAGAATACAGCATGGCACGTCGTTCTATGGCTTATTTAATTTATCATCCAACATGGCCAACCGAATGGAGTTTGCAAAATGTTCCCTTGGCATGGAATGATTATTTATATACCGGCGATGCTAGCTTTTTACAAACCTATTACACAGAATTGCAGCCAAAAATATTAATGCCATTGGCAAGTGAAAATGGATTAATTAGTACCAAAACCAATAAACAAACAAAAGAATTCTTACAATCAATTCATATTACGAAAGCATTTGATGGTAAGGCAGATTTAAGAGATATTGTAGACTGGCCAAGAGGAGCTGCTTATATTGGTACAGAAAAAGAAAATCAAGGAGAAGTGGATGGTTTTGTTTACAACACTCACAATGCAGTGGTCAATGCATTTTATTATCAAAATTTAAAACTGATGCACCAAATTGCATTGGTCTTACACAAAACTGCAGACGCTAAATTATACCAAGAAAAAGCCGATCAAGTATATCAATCATTTCAACGGGTGTTTGTAGATGAAAAAACGCATTTAATTAAAGATGGCGATAGTGCTTTACATACATCTTTACACGCCAATATGTTTGCACTAGATTTTGGGTTGGTAAAAAAAGAATATATAAAAACCGTTACTAATTTTATTGCTACGCGTAGAATGGCTTGTAGTGTATATGGTTCGCAGTTTTTATTAGATGCTTTATATGATGCAGGATCTAGCGACTATGCTTTGAGTTTATTAACTGCAACAACCGAAAGGAGCTGGTACAATATGCTTCGAGTTGGTTCTACCATAACCATGGAAGCATGGGATGTAAAATACAAGCCCAACCTAGACTGGAACCATGCATGGGGTTCAGCACCCGCTAATATTATTGTTCGCAAACTAATGGGGGTTGAACCAATAAGCCCTGGTGGAGACCAAATACAAATCAAACCTCAATTAGGTAGCTTAAGTTTTGCAACACTCAAAACCACTTTGTTAAAAGGAGAGGTAGAAGTTGCTTATCAAAAAAACAACATGAATGATCAAATAAATATTTCATTACCCGGTGCCACAACTGGTAATATTTGTTTGGCCTTTAATCCATTAAAACCAACACTTTCAATGGATGGAAAAATATTAAACCTACAACCCATAGATGGATTTTTTGTGGTGAAAGATGTGCCTGCTGGTAAGCATGTATTTGTATTACAGTAATTTAAAAATATTATTATTTACAACTGAATGAATATGAAAAAACTTTCTTTGCTATTTTTTATAGGAATCAATTTATTTGTTAACGCACAAACAGTATCGCATCCCGAAGAATTGGTGAATCCATTAATGGGTACTGATTCTAAGTATGCATTTTCAAATGGCAATACCTATCCGGCCATTACCATGCCATGGGGCATGAATTGTTGGACGCCACAAACAGGTACCAATGGCTACGGTTGGCAGTATACTTACACCGCAGATAAAATTAGGGGCTTCAAGCAAACGCACCAGCCATCCCCTTGGATGGGTGATTATGGCCAATTTTCCATTATGCCCATGACTGGTAAAATGAATGTGAATGAAGAAAAAAGAGCTAGCTGGTTTTCGCATAAAGCAGAAATTGCCAATCCCTATTATTACAATGTTTATTTAGCAGATTACGATGTATTAACAGAAATCACGCCAACAGAAAGAGCGTCTATTTTTCAATTTACCTATCCAAAATCAGATAGCTCTTTTATTTTAATTGATGCATTCGATCGTGGATCTTATATAAAAATTATTCCTGAAGAGAAAAAAATTATTGGATACACCACCCGCAATAGAGGAGGTGTTCCCGCTAATTTTAAAAACTATTTTATTATTCAATTCGATAAAGCATTCGATCTAACATACACAGTAGATGATAGTATTGTGAATGCTGTTAAAAAAGAAATGACCAGTTTTCATGCACAAGCTGTTGTAGGATTCAAAACAAAAAAAGGTGAACAAGTGCATGCATTAATTGCTTCGTCTTTTATTTCATACGAACAAGCAGCACTTAATTTACAAAGAGAAATTGGCAACCAAACCTTTAATGACATTCACATAAAAGCAAAAGCAGCTTGGAACAAAGAATTAAGTAAAATAAAAGTAGAAGGAGGCACAGAAGAACAAACAAAAACATTCTATTCTTGCCTATATAGAATGCTACAATTTCCAAGAAAGTTTTATGAATTTGATGCCAATAATAAAATGGTACACTATAGTCCATATAATGGCAATCTAGAACAAGGTTATATGTTTACCGATACTGGTTTTTGGGATACGTTCAGGGGCTTGTTTCCATTCTTAACAATGATGTTCCCTGAATTAGATGGGCATATCATGCAAGGCTTGGTAAATACCTATAAAGAAAGCGGCTGGTTACCAGAATGGGCCAATCCAGGTCATCGTGCAACCATGATAGGTTCTAATTCTGCCGCAGTTATTTCGGATGCTTATTTAAAAGGCATTAGAGGGTTTGATATAGATACTATGTACAACGCTTTAATGAAAAATACCGAGAACCAAGGACCTATCAATACCCTAGGCAGAAATGGTGTAAAAGAATACAATGAATTAGGCTATGTGCCAGCAGATATGTATGGCGGAAGTGCTGCAAAAACTTTAGAGTATGCGTTTGCAGATTTTTGTTTAAACCAATTAACTACGGCATTGGGTAAACCAAAATCTGAAATAGAAAAATTTGCCAAACGTTCTCAGAATTATAAAAATATTTTCGATCCATCGCATAATTTAATGCGTGGTAAAAATAAAAATGGCAGTTTTCAACCCAGCTTCAATCCGTTTAGATGGGGTGGTGAATTTGTAGAAGGAAATGCTTGGCATTATAGCTGGAGTGTATTCCACGACTTTAAAGGGCTTTCTAATTTAATGGGAGGTAATAAAGTGATGGAAGCCATGCTAGACAGCGTTTTTAACCTGCCTCCTATATTTGATGGATCTGCCTACAGAGGTGGTGTGATTCACGAAATGCTTGAAATGCAAGTTATGAATATGGGGCAATATGCTCACGGCAACCAACCCATTCAACACATGATTTATGTATATGATTTTTGTGGGGCTCCGTACAAAACACAATTTCATGTTAGAGATGCCATGAATAAATTATATCGACCAACCCCAGATGGTTTTTGTGGCGATGAAGACAATGGACAAACCAGTGCTTGGTATGTATTTAGTGCGCTAGGATTTTATTCGGTTTGCCCAGGTAGTAATCAATATGTAATTGGGGCGCCATTATTCAAAAAAATCAGCTTAAATTTAGAGAACGGAAAGCAGTTTGTTATTGCAGCGCCAAAAAATAGCGCATCCAATTTCTATATTCAATCTGCTAGTTTAAATGGCGTTGATTATAATAAAAATTTCATTACACATTCCGATATCATGAAAGGAGGAACCATGCAATTTAATATGAGTAATCAACCCAATTTAAAACGTGGAACCCAAGCAGCTTCTTTTCCATATTCATTTTCTAAATAGTCATCGAACAATATATATCAATTCCTAATTCAGCCAAAATGAAAGAAAAAAAAATCAGCTCCATTTCCAGAAGAGATTTTATGGGAACCACTGCCAAAGCCATGGCAGGATTTATGATTGTGCCTCGATATGTTTTAGGAGGAACGAGCCCGTCGGGTGTTAAATACTTAGCCCCAAGTGATATCATTAATATGGGATTAATTGGTTCGGGTAAACAAGGTAGGGGACTAACATCTTCTTTTTTATCTACAGGTCAAGCAAGATTTGTTGGTATTAGCGAAGTATATAAAGCGAAAGCCGATTTAACCCTCGATTATATTAAGTCTACCTATGCAAAATCTGCCAGCTTGGGTGCTGTGCCAGAAATACCTATATACAATGATTTTAGAGAGCTATTAGGGCGCAAAGATATTGATGCGGTAATTATTGCTGCACCAGACCATTGGCACGCTGCAATGGCTGTAAGAGCCGCAGAAGCAGGAAAAGATATTTATTGCGAAAAGCCTTTATCACTTACAGTAAGAGAAGGTCGTGCCATGGTAAATGCTACGCGCAAACACAAACGTGTTTTTCAAACAGGAAATATGCAACGTTCATGGCCTGAATTTAGACAAGCGGCAGAATTAATTCGTAACGGATATATTGGCGAAATAAAAAATGTAAAAGTCAATGTAGGTCCACCACCATCAGCTTATAATTTACCAGCCGAAACCATACCAGAAGGTTTGGATTGGGAAAAATGGTTAGGACCTAATGCATTCGCCAATTTCAATGCAGAATTAGCGCCTCCAACCTCTAAAAATGTATTTCCTAACTGGAGAAATTACCGCGAGTTTGGTGGCGGAATGGTAACAGATTGGGGTGCACATATGTTTGATATTGTACAATGGGCTTTAGATATGGATAGCTCAGGTCCTGTAGAAGTTATTGCACCTGATGGAAAAGAACATCCTTTCTTAACATATAAATATGATAATGGTATTGAAATGACCCACGAAAAATGGGAGTGGAACAATGCAATTCATTTTTATGGAACAACCGGAGAGATTCTTGTTGCGAGAGGTAAATTAGAAACAAGCCCTGTAGAATTAAAAACAAGGCTTATTGGCGAAACAGAAAAGCATGTATACAATAGCAAAAATCACTATGCCGACTTTTTACAAGCCATGCGTAACAGGTCGAAACCTATTTGTGATGTTGAAATAGGCCATCGTACGGCATCTGTTTGTAATATTGGAAATATTGCCTACAGACTCAATCGCTCTCTTGCTTGGGATCCTAAAAAAGAAAGCTTTAAAAACGATGCTGAGGCAAATGCATTATTGGGTCGTCCAATGTTAAATGAATGGAAAATTAAAATTTAACAAGTAATTACCCATCTATTAAAAGGATCAATTTGAAAGAATTGGTCCTTTTTTTATAGGTTCGTTTAACTTATGGGTTCTTTTATCATCCAACCTTTTTATAAAACACACTGATGGGATTTTTAGAGAACAAAGCACAGTATAAAATTTGGGTATTTGCGCCCTATTTTGAAACAGAAGACAGTGATTTACAGTTTTACAATGACTACTCCCAAAGCATTGCAGAGTATACTAAAGTGTTTGCTGAACTTGAGTGTGAATGGGAATGGTTAGATATTACACTTGACAATTTTAATAGAATTATTTATATGATTGTCAATCTACCGTTAACAAATATAGTTTTAAATCTATGTGATGGAGATGAGTTAAACGGTGTTCCTGGTATTTCAGTAGTGAATGCGCTTGAAAAATCTACTCTAATTTATACTGGCGCCGATGCTTTTTTTTATCATATTACAACCTCTAAAATAGATATGAAAAAAGCATTTGATGTACATGAAGTGCCAAATGCAAAATGGGTTGTTTTAGATAATAGTATTAATGAAACTTTATTTAATGAAATTGGCACACCTGCAATTATTAAGCCAGCTGTTTCGGCAGGAAGTATGGGATTGACTGTAAAAAATGTAGTGCAAACATTTTCTGAATGTCAAACTGTTTTAAAAGAAATGCAAAAAGGATATCATGGCTGGAATTTAGATGCTGCTGGTTTATTGGCCGAAACTTTTATAAAGGGTAGAGAGTTTACAAGTTTAATTGTGGGTTCATCAACAATGCCTGATAAAATAAAATTTTATACACCAATAGAAAGAATATTTCATCATTCATTGCCCGAGGAAGAAAAATTTTTATCCTTCGATAGGCTTTGGGAAACCTACACAGATGAATCTGCAATGCCAGAAGGCGCTTTTTTTTATGAGTATGCAGCAGTAACTGATTTGGAATTATTAAAAAGTTTAGAAAAGCTGAGTAAAGAAGCATTTTTATCAATGCAAGGGATGGGCTATGGGCGGATAGATTTTAGATTAAGTAATGAATCAGGAGAGCTTTTTGTATTAGAAGTAAATGCACAGTGCGGACTTAGTGATGATGAAAATTATACATCCATAGGAGCTATTTTAAGGTTTAGTAATGAAACATTCACTAATTTAATTGTAGAAATTTTAGACGATGCTATTGCACGTTCAAAATCGTCCAAAAAAATAGAAAGATGAAAATTTGTGTATTACAACCCGATTATAGCACTACTAACGTTGATTATAAAAACTACGATCCACCACGTGATCTACAGCATTTATTGCCTAGTGATACGGTGCAAACAATTTTCTTAAATAAATTAACTACCTATCAACAATTACAACAATTAAAAGCAGCAAATTTTGATATTTATGTTAATCTATGTGAAGGATACCTAGACTGGTCTGTACCTTCAATTGACGTGATTCATACCCTAGATTTACTCAATTTGCCATATACAGGACCTAGTGCTATTTTGTATGATCCGTCTAAGCCATTAATGAAATATGTAGCTTATTGTGCAGGTGTGCTTACGCCTAATTTTGTAGAACTAAATAATCAGCAACCTATTGATGCACAAATTGCACAGCTTCGTTTTCCTTTATTTTTAAAGCCGGCAAAAGCAGGTGATAGTTTGGGTGTAGATGAACAATCTCTTGTGCATAATATTGAGGAACTAACTATAAAAAAAGAAGCACTAATTGCAGCCGGCTATACCGATATTTTAATTGAAGAATATATTGCAGGAAAAGAGTTTACAGTATTGGTTGCAGCAAATGCAAATCCTGCAAATACCTGTACAGTTTTTAAACCAGTTGAATACCAGTTTCCAGCAGGCAAACAATTTAAAACCTACGCACTCAAAACATCTGAATTACATACCGATGTAAACAAACCTTGTAATGATGCACAATTAGAAAAAGCATTAAAAACTGCCACCGAAAAAATATTTATAGGATTTGCAGGAGTAGGATATGCACGACTAGACTTTCGAGTAAGTCCAACAAATGAAATTTATTTTTTAGAAATTAATTTTACATGTTCTGTTTTTTATGAAGCAGGATACGAAGGTTCAGCAGATTATATTTTACAACTAGATCCAATTGGAAAAGCCGGTTTTTTAAAACATATTATTGAAGAAGGAGTTGCTAGGCATGAGGCAAAGCAAAAAAATTATTTGGTGAAAGGAAATTCTGTAAATGGATATGGCATTTTTGCGTCAAAATCGCTAAAAAAAGGTTCGATTGTTTTTAAACTAGAAGAAGCTAGTCAAAGAATGGTTACAAAACGCCATGTAAATAATCATTGGAATAATACACAAATGATTGATTTTGATAATTATGCTTATCCAATTTCAGATGAAGTTTATATTCTTTGGGATAAGGATCCTACAAAATGGGCGCCACAAAATCATAGTTGTCAACCTAATACAGCATATAATGGATTAAATCTAGTAGCAATATCCAATATTCAAGAAGGAGAAGAATTGACCTTTGATTATGCCAATGTTTACGATGAAAATCTAAAGGAATTCATTTGTAATTGTGGTGCAATTAATTGTAAAAAAAATATTAGTGGAAAAAAGGGTAATTCAATTACCCAAAGGGAAAAATAACAATGAAAGACTATAGCCACTTAATAAAGATTATTACTAATTACAAGTATAGATTAGGGGTTACTTATATTTTATTTATTTTAGAAATGGGCGGCGATTTATTAAAGCCTTATTTCATTGGTAAAGCAGTAAATGATTTATTGGGTGGAAGTTTTCACTCCTTGGTACTTTTTTTGGCACTTCATTTTAGTTGGTTAATCATTGGAACAATACGCATGCGTTACGATACGCGAACCTATACTGCAATTTACAATGCAGTGATTTTGCAATTCATATCAGATAAATTAGGCAAGTCAAATATTTCGAAGCTGAGTGCGCATGCAACACTCACCAGAGAATTGGTAGACTCCTTAGAATTCGATTTGGTATTTATTTTAGAAGCCCTATTTAACGTAATAGGCTCATTGGTATTATTATTTTTCTACGATGTAAAAATTGTGAGCATTTGTTTACTGGTATTAATTCCAATAAGTTTTATCAGCAGACAGTATGGTAAAAAAATGAGTGTTCTAACACATGCAAAAAATAATGAATTAGAAAAACAGGTCAACGTAATTGGCTCTATTGATAATGTAGAAATTAATCGGCATTTTACTGCTATGCGTGAATGGCAAATTAAAATATCCGACCAACACGCTTTTAGTTTTGGAATAATGGAAAGCATTGTAGGATTATTAATTGGATTATCGCTTTATATTGCTGCAAAAAACACAGGGCAAGCCATTAACCAAGGAGAATTAATTGGCATCTATTTTTATATTATTAAATTCAATAAAGGGCTAGAAACCGTTCCTTATATCTTAGAAAAATATGCCAGCATTAAAGATATCCTTCAAAGATTAATTACTTTCTCTTAAGCAATTTAGTCTAATTATTTTCAGATGGAGGTGCGTACAAGTAATTGTCTGATTCTTTTGTTTTACCAAATTTTAATTTACCAAACTTATACGTAAAGCTTATTCCAAAAGAGCGATAAGGAATATCTCGATAGCTATTGGTAATTAAATTTTTAGTTTGAATTAAGGTTTTTTGGTCGAGGTATTTACTAAAGCAATTCACCATTACTAATCCTATACTGCCTTTGCTATTAAAGAGTTGTTTGCGTGCAGCAAAAGTGTATGAAAACATAGATGGCTGTTTCCCCTGCCAGGTAGACCCTAGATAATAATTTCCAAAAGCTTCGGCAATCCAATCATTATTAAAAGTGTAATTAAAGTTTATACTAGATTTAATTCCCAAACTATTTACTACAGCTGGATCGTCATAAATATTTTTCATATAACGATTATAGACCATTATGTTCGGACGTATATTTATTTTTTTTCCAAATAATAATGATGCAGAAATATTAATACCAGCCCTGATTTCTTCACTAATATTCGCTCTACTTGTTAGCGTTACATCGGTAAAAATAGAATCGCCAATTTTTAAACTAGGGGCATAACTTACAAAAGGTTTAATATCGGGGCTATTTTTTTGAGCGGATATTAAAATATTAAGGTTTGAGCCGTTTTCGTATGTTTTATTATATCCTAACTCAAAATTATTGCCAATTTCTGGTTGTAGGTTAGGATTGCCTGTTGTAATATTATGTGGGTCACTCAAATTCATGAATGGATTTAAATCTCTAAAGTCTGGTCTTTCAATTCTGTAACTGTATGCAAATTTCACCACTTGCTTATTTGGAAAATTATGCGATGCAATAAAAGAAGGGGCTATATTACGATAGTCCGGAAGCGTTACATAGGCTGCGTTTGAGTAGTTAGCATCGCTCTGTGTGTTCTCGTATCTGATACCCGTTTTGATATTTAACAATTTGAACAATTCAAATTCTGCCGACACATATCCCGCATAAATATTACGTTTATAAATCGAAACATAAGATTGATAGGGATCCTTTATAAAAGTATTTGCGTTTAAAACATTCACATCTGCATTGCTATTAATATGTTGATTGGTATACTTTGCACCTGTTTCAATAAAAAACTCTTCAGAAACGGGATAAGTATAATTAATAGAAAATTCAACTTCATTTTCTTTACCCAAATTCAAACTATTTGCTGCTGAAAAATTAGAGGCTATATTTTTATAGTGTTGTGCTTGATTATAGTAAGTGCTAATATTAGTAAAGCTGCCATTGTAAGCAATTTCAAGCGTTTTCTTTTCGTTTTTAAACTTTTTCAAATACACCAAACTATTATCGGTTTCATTAACAGAAGTATTGTTGGTAAAATCACGGATACTATTTGATAAAGAATTTGTGTTTCCATTTAAATCATATTGAATAAATGTTTGGTCTGTAGCACCATTATTATTGTATGCAAAATGGTGGGCAGAATAAGAGGCCGTAAGGCTTTCGGTTTTTGAAAGCGTCAAATCCATACCTGCGCCAGCTTTATAACCATTGCGACCAAAATTAGTAGCGCTTTCTTGCAATAGTCTTCTATTGCCAGTGCTTAAAGTGGTTAGTCTATCCATACCAGTTGGTGTTGCGCCAGTTAGTTGCGCATTACCACTAAAGAACGTATTGAATCCAATATTTTTTTCCTTTAAACTAAGGTTTAAACTACCTGTTTCTAAACGAGTACCTGCCGATAAATTCGTATTACCATTAAAGCCTTGTAATTTGTTTTTTTTTAGTACAATATTAATAATGCCACCAGACCCTGCAGCATCATATTTTGCCGAAGGGCTTGTAATTACTTCAATACTTTGAATTTGACTATTAGGAATTGATTGTAAAGCATCTGCAACACTATTGCCAAATATACCAGAAGGTTTGCCGTCAATTAAAAATCGAACATTAGGATTCCCTAGTAATTCTACTTTGCCATCTGCATCAACGGTAATCATAGGGATTTTCTTTAATGCATCAGAAGCAACGCCACCTTGCGAGGTAAGGTCTTTTTCTAAATTATACACCAATTTGTCAATTTTGTTTTCAATAAGTTGGCGAGTGCCTACTACTGTAACCTCAGTAAGTTTTGTATTCTTTTTATTCAATAAAATAGTAGATAGGGTAGTGTTTTTAGTAACGATTATTTTTTCTGAATAGTCGGTGTATCCAATAAATTGAATCGTTAAAGTATGGTTTCCTTTAATTGCATTCTGTAAATTAAAATTTCCTTTTTTATCTGTAATACCACCATCAATAATTTTATGCGTGCTATCATTGGTTAATACAATGCTAGCATATTCAATTGGCTGCTTAGAAACAGCGTCAATAATTTTGCCTGATACAAGTAGTTTTGATGATACCAATTCTTTCTGAGCAAAGCCAGCATTACTAAAAGAAAAAAATAGAAAAATAATTAGCAGTCTTTGCATATTCAATCGAGTTAATTAGAGCGCAAAGAAAGCATTTAAATCTGTATTGAATTTGTAGAAACCAAAATGCATTGAATTACATGCTTTTAAGCGCTGTAAAACAATGCATTATATATTTTGGTTAGCAAAAACTAAATCACATCAGGCAATAAATAGGGCGCACGATAATCCCTGCTTAGCATAGCATTCGCTTCGTTTTCACCTTCGCCTATAAATCTTTCTGCTACCGGATCGAATTGTAATTGGCGCTCTAAACGGTAAGCAATATTTCCTAGATGAGCTAATGATGAAGACAAATGGCCTGTTTGAACAGGTCCGTTTTGAATACTCATGTCTCTTGCTCTAACGGCATCAAACCAGTTTTGAAAATGCAATCCTAATTCGCCAGATTCGCTTCGGCTTGGGCCTTTCTCTTTTTTCTCACCCAAAAAAGTTTCGTAAGTGCCATATCCTTTTACCACCATATAGCCTTTTTCTCCATAAAAAATATTGCCAACACTAGCGCCATCTTCTGAATTGGTATTCCAGTTTCTAACTTCAAACTGAATCATCTTTTTTAATTTGGGATAGTGGTAAATAGAGGTTTGTATTTCAGGAACTTCTTTGCAGTCATCCCATAAAAACTTGCCACCCATTGACGTAATTTTTTCTGGCAATTGGTCTAAGCCTAAACCCCACATACATAAATCTGTTTCGTGAATACCTTGGTTGCCCACATCGCCATTGCCATAATTCCAATGCCAATGCCAATTGTAGTGCACTAAATTTTTTGTGAATGGGCGCATAGGAGCAGGTCCACACCAAAGGTCGTAATTTAATCCTGCAGGTATTGCCGAAATTCCTTTGTTACCAATATCTGGGCGTCTACGATATACTAGTCCGCGAGACATGTAAACGCGTCCTATCAAACCTTCTTCTAAATGTTTTACAGCTTCGCGAATAGCAACAGAACTGCGAAGTTGAACGCCGTGTTGTACAATGCGATTGTATTTATAAGCCGCTTCAATCATTTTTTTACCCTCATGAATATTGTGTGTAGCAGGCTTTTCAACATACACATCTTTTCCGGCCTGACAAGCATAAATAGTTAAGAGTGCATGCCAATGATTGGGTGTGGCTAATGTAATAGCATCTATGTTTTTATTATCGAGAATCTTTCTGTAGTCTTGTTCAATGGCTACTTTTTTGCCATATTTTTTCTGAAAATTTGCAGCAGCTTCATTCAGCACAACCATGTCTGGATCGCAGAGCGCTACTACTTCTACATTTGATTTTGCCGACAGGTTCATAATTTCTTCCACATGTGTTTTGCCCCTTCCATTTAAGCCAAGCACGGCTACGCGAATTCGGTCATTGGCGCCAATTATATTTGATTGAATAGTATTAGCAGGTTCGCCCATGGCAAAAGCGGTAGGCGTAACAGCAGCTACAACGGCTCCTTTAGCGGCCGATCTTAAAAAAGATCTTCTTGAATTGTTATTATTTTCCATAATTGAATATAATTATTTTAAATTTAAACTATGAAAAAAATACTACTTGTAATACTTGTTTTTCTTGGGGCATCAACAATCTTATTTGCCCAAGAACCCAAACTAAAAAAGATCTTCAATGGTAAAAACCTAAATGGATGGAAATTACCGCCAGATATAAGTTGTTGGACAGCGAGCCACGGCGTGTTATTTGTAAAAAATAATGCAGAGAAAAAAGGCAGTAATTTATGGACAGAAAAAAACTACCAAAATTTTATAATAAGTGCCGATTTTTTAATGGGTGATGGTACGGTTGATTCAGGCATATTTTTACGTTCAGAAAACGACCAAATTCAAATTGGTATTTCAGGGTCTTTAAAACGCGATTTAACAGCTTCTCCTTATTTACCTAAATTAAAATATCCGGTAGAAGCCAATGTAAAAGATATTTTAAAACCAACAGATTGGAATACCATGAAAATAAAAATGGTAGACAAAACATATACTGTTTGGTTAAATGGTAAAGAAGTAATGACCTATACTTCAAAAGATATTCCTGCATCTGGTCCTATAGGTCTGCAGTTACATCCTGGAAATGAAATGTCAATTAAATATAGAAACATTCGATTAGCAGAATTATAAAAATTGGTTATGAAAATTGTAGTTGTTGATGGGTATACTTTAAACCCAGGAGATCTTAGTTGGAATATGCTTTCTGCATTAGGCGAATTGATGGTATATGATAGAACGCCAATAGCATTAATTGTTGAAAGGTGCAAAGAGGCAACGATTGTATTAACTAATAAAGTGCCCTTTTCAAAAGAAACACTAGCAGCACTACCAAACTTAAAATACATTAGTGTTTTGGCAACCGGGTATAATATTATTGATACGGCTGCTGCAAAAGAACAAGCTGTTTTGGTAAGTAATGTACCAGGTTATGGCACTGCTTCTGTAGCGCAGCATGTATTTTCTTTGTTATTAGAAATTACCAATCATACCGGAAAAAATGCACGTTGGTCGGCCGAAGGAAATTGGCAAGACTGCGCAGATTTTTGTTATACTGTGGCACCCATCACCGAATTGCAGGGTAAAACAATGGGTATTGTAGGTTTTGGAAATATTGGTCAAAATGTGGCATCAATTGCCATTGCATTTGGAATGCAAGTAATTTATTTTAATCCTAGTATAAAATCAACTGGTATAGGAACACAAGTTACTTTAGACGAAGTTTTTGAACAGGCTGATTTTATTTCTTTGAGCTGTCCGCTAACAGCAACCAATCAAGCATTCGTAAACGAGGCACTGATTAATAAAATGAAACCAAGTAGTTATTTAATAAATACTGCCAGAGGGCAATTAATTAATGAGAGCGATTTGGCCACAGCGCTCAATCAAAACACAATAGCAGGTGCTGCCTTAGACGTATTATCTAAAGAGCCGCCACCAGCAAATAACCCATTACTGACTGCCAAAAATTGTATCATCACACCGCACGTAGCATGGATTAGTACAGAAGCGCGTAAACGAATTTTAAGCATCACTGCATCTAATATACTTTCATATATAAATGGATCAGTTAGCAATTGCGTTAATTAAATTACATTTGTTCGATAAAAATCGTTTCATTGCAGTCAACCATTTTTTTAATCACGCCACCATTTACACAGCTTAATACGCCTTATCCGGCCACTGCATATTTAAAAGGCTTTTTAAATACCAAAAACATTCCTGTCATTCAAGCCGATTTAGGAATAGAAGTAACGCTAGAAATATTTTGTAAAGCCGGTTTAGAATTACTCTTTACAGAAATAGCATCCCGAAATGAAACGCATACACCCAATGTGCTGCGAATTATTTCAATGAAGGATGATTATATTAAAACGATTGATGGCGTAATACTTTTTTTACAAGGCAAACAAAATACGCTTGCACACCTAATAGCTTCACGAAATTTTTTACCAGAAGCAAGCCGATTTTTACAAGCCGATGATTTAAAATGGGCTTTTGGGTCAATGGGTATTCAAGACAAGGCAAAGTATTTAGCCACTATGTATTTAGAAGACTTGAGCGACCTAATTAAAGAAGCGGTAGATGAACATTTTGGATTCAGTAGGTATGCAGAAAGTTTGGGAAGATCAGCCAATAGTTTCGATGATTTGTATGCAGCATTGCACAAGCCTTATACTTATTTAGATACTATTTTAATAAATATTCTAGAAAAAAAGATAGCCGCTATACAGCCAGCAATGGTAGCCATTTCTGTTCCTTTTCCTGGAAATTTATATACTTCATTGCGTTGCGGCGAATGGATTAAAAAAAATCATCCAAGCATTAAAGTGGCCATGGGTGGCGGTTTTGCCAATACCGAATTAAGGTCACTTTCAGATCCACGCGTTTTTGAATACTACGATTTTATTACCCTCGATGATGGAGAAGCGCCAGTAGAAATATTATGGGAATACCTCAATGGAAAACGAGCGCAAGAAGAATTAAAAAGAACATTTACACTAGTTAATAAAAATGTTGCTTACATCAATAATACAACTTGTGCCGACTATAAGCAAGGCCAAGTAGGCACACCCGATTACAGTGATTTATTATTAGACAAATATATTTCTGCCATTGAAGTGGTTAATCCCATGCACAGTTTGTGGAGTGATGGACGATGGAATAAATTAACAATGGCACATGGTTGCTATTGGGGTAAATGTACTTTCTGTGATATCTCGCTCGACTATATAAAAAACTACGAACCAATAGCAGCAAGTGTTTTGGTCGATCGTATGGAAGAAATGATAGCGCAAACAGGGCAGAATGGTTTTCATTTTGTAGATGAAGCTGCACCGCCATCATTAATGAAAGCATTGGCCATAGAAATTATCAAACGAAAACTTGTTGTTAGTTGGTGGACCAATGTACGATTCGAAAAAAGTTTCACACTCGATTTATGTTTGTTGTTAAAAGCTGCAGGATGTATAGCCGTTAGTGGTGGATTAGAAGTAGCATCCGATAGATTATTAAAACTAATTGACAAAGGAATAACCGTTGCGCAGGTAGCAAAAGTGTGCAAACATTTTACAGAGTCTGGAATAATGGTGCATGCGTATTTAATGTATGGATTTCCAACACAAACCGCACAAGAAACAATTGACTCACTAGAAATGGTCCGTCAATTATTTGAAACAGGTGTTTTGCAATCTGCCTTCTGGCATTTATTTACCATGACAGCGCATAGCCCAATAGGATTGAATCCAGAAAAGTTTCAGGTTCGTAAACAATCTAACAAAATAGGAACTTTTGCTAATAACGATATACAACACGACGACCTTTCAGGAACCGATCACGAAGTATTTGGATTTGGATTAAAAAAAGCTTTATTAAATTATATGCATGCCACTTGTTTTGAGTTTCCATTACAACAATGGTTCGACTTTAAAGTGCCTAAAACAAGCGTTGCGCCTGATTGTATTAAAAAATCAATAGAGGAGCCAGAATTGGCTGTAAATGCCAATAATAAAGTGCTTTGGTTAGGCAAGCAGCCACATTTTGACATTATTCAAAAATCAAAAAAAGGAAGCACTTGGGAAGTCATGTCAATCAGTTTTCAAACCCTCAAAACAACTTATAATATTAGTGTTGAACCCGAAAAAGGTGCTTGGTTATTAGCCCTTTTGCCCAAATTAAATATTGACAATCCCCAACAACTTACACTGCAATCAATTAAATCAGATTATGAAAATTCGGGCCTCGAAGATTTTGAATTGTTTTGGGATAATAAGCCTGTTAATAGTTTGTATAAGGCGGGGTTGTTAAGTATTTAAATGAAGAAGATTTGAATGATCAATTTGTATTGACAAAATCCTTACTAAAAATGCTATAGCATATGAACTTATTTTAACGCTGATAAGTATTAGTAATGGCAACTCCAGCGGTATCAGTTAAAGTAAAAGTAAATTTATTAGCGGCATCCCAGCTGTACTTAACATAACCATTTTTGGTCCCAATTTTATAAGTAAGCAAATATGCGTTTGTTGACGGCGAAACAAAATCTATAATACTAGCATCTTTTAATGGATTGGTTGCAGGTCGAACTGGTTTTGTAAATGCCTGAGGTAGTATTTGATTTTCTGGTGCTGGAGTAGAAGGATCTAAATTTACCTTCCCTTTCATTGCGCCAACCACATATGGATAATTAGTTGTGCCATGGTAATGGTAAATGCCATTCACTCCAACATGTCCATGACAAGTATCTAATGAACTCATTGAGGTGCCATCGGGTTCTTTTGAGCCGTATACAGCAAACCCATCTAATGCAAACGCAATTGGTTTTAAACCCGATGTATTAGATAAATGTAATGGGGCTGCATGATAGTGGTAGTCATCGCCTTTGCCACAATGTCCTCCCCAATTGTCTAGTTCTCCAATCAAATAAGAATCTTCGCCTCTATTATTGAGTGCATTAAATATTGGAATTCCATTTACAGCAATGGCTACAGCACCTTTCATTAAATTCGATTTAGTACTTAAAGGTGTTGTAGCATAAACTGGTTGTAATGGAATTGACCAGCTGTTATTGTCTGTATAAGGTTGTGGAATAGGAACCTGTTGTTGCCAATTAGTAATTCCAATCATCATATTATGGTTTGGTATTCCGCTCGATCCTACGTAAAAATAAGTGTCATCAAATTTGGTGGAAATAGCAGGTTTGTATGGAGTAAATGCAGAGTCAATAAAACTAGTATTCGTTTTTGGGATACTTGGTAAAGTAGTAACAGAACTGCTATTATTGGTTGTTGAAGATTTACTACAAGCAACAATAATAATCGTTATAACAATAAAACTAACAATGCTTAACGTCAGCTTGTTATTTAGTAGGTTGTTATTAAAAAATCTATTGCTGGTTTTATTAAGTATAACAAAAAATAAAATTATAAATAAGCATAAAAAAATATAGCCTGAGTTGATTTTATACGAATGAAAATTGTCATTATCATTATCGGTCATATTATTAATAAGCCCAAATTGATTTATTTTATGTTTTGCTAATTTCTGATCTTGTTCACTTAAATCGGCAATTGGAATAGCCAATAATCTTCCATTTTCTTGTTCTAGAAAAATAGTATTATCTCTACTCATTGAAAAGTTGCCTTTAATGATCTGCCCTGTTTTTAACTGCCACGAATTAAAAACAGCGTCACTAGCATTTTGGTAGTGTCCACCTACATGTGCTTTTGCAGAAAAAGATGCAAGAAAGCAAAAGGGCAATAAGATAATTAGAATAAGATTTCTCATTGTATAAAAAATTAGGGTCTTGTGTATGTTACCGTCATTACAGTGCTATCTAATATTTTGTTTCTGATTCCGGCAATTAAGATATCCATGGTAACTTGCGAACTTGAAACAGAAATAGTAGGCGCTGCGCTTAAGGCATATAAAGTTAAAATATAGGTTTTAGATCCAGGTCCTTGTGAACACGGTGGCGTGTAACTGTTTTTTCCATCAACAGTATTCATTCCAAATAAACCAATTGTTTTTGCGTTTTCAATTAATGAATTGGTACTAGCTGGTATGTTATACAATACAAAGTAAACATGTTTGGCTTCAACAGGATATGTTGGAGGGAAATGGTGCATGGTTAGTGCAAAATTGGTTGTTCCGGCAGGTGCATTAGACCATTGCAGCGCAGGTGAAATGCCCAAACTGTCACAGGTATAGACTTTAGGAAAAATACCATTATTAGCAAAACCCTTACCTGAAAAGCTTAATTGATTTGCAATAACAGTACTATTCAATGTTGTATTAGTTGAATTAGAAGTTTTATTACAACCTAAAAGGGTTAATCCTATAATTAAGAACAACAAATTAAAATGCATCTTCGAGCTTATATTTTAAGGTAGACCTAAGTTAGTTTTAAACGTTTAATTATCAGACTACTAATTTTTCGTCAAAAATTTAATTAATGATAGTTCAATGAATAACAGAATAGTTAAACTATATTCAAATTATTAGTATATTCATTTTTGTTTATCATTTATAAAAAAGTATTACCATGGAACGCAGAAAATTTATGCAACAAAGCTTATTAGGGGCAGGTGCTTTTATTCCATTTGCCAATAACTTTTCTCCAATCGAAAAAAAAATATTAAAAGAAGATATAAAGCCTTTCAAATGCGATTATGGATTTCATGATGGCACATTTAGAAATTTGGCAGGGCCTGATTTTGTTGAGCAAATAAAATTTGGGTATAGCCAAGGATTTAGGTCTATTGAAGACAATGGTATGATGGGCAGAACGCCAGAAGACCAACAAAAAATTGGCGATACATTGGCAAAATTAGGTATGCGCATGGGCGTATTTGTTCTTAGCTATGCTCCTAACGATACGCTAGGTTTAACAACCGGTAAAAAAGAGTGGATAGATAAGTTCACTGCTAATTGCAAAGAGGCTGTAGAAGTAGCCAAAAGAACCAATGCAAAATGGATGACCATTGTACCTGGATCTTTTGATCGATCAAAATCTATGGGATACCAAACATCCAATGTAATAGAAGCAATGCGCAGAGGGGTTGAAATATTTGAGAAACATAATTTAGTAATGGTAATGGAACCGTTAAGTGATTCTCCTAATTTGTTTTTAAGATTTTCAGACCAAACTTTTGAAATTTGTAAAGCGGTGAATAGTCCTTCATGCAAAATTTTATTTGATATGTATCATATGCAAAAAAATGAAGGCAACTTAATTAACAATATCAATAGTGCTTGGGATGAAATTGGTTATTTTCAAATTGGTAACAACCCCGGTAGAAAAGAGCCTGGTACCGGTGAAATGGATTATAAAAATATTTTTAAAAACATTTACAACAAGGGCTATAGAGGTATTTTAGGTATGGAGCATGGAATGGCAGGTAAAGAAAAAGAAGGTGAATTAGCACTGATAAAAGCCTATAGAGATGCAGATAGTTTTTAATTAAAATCTGTATCATTTAATACATAAGAAAGCCGGCTCAAACCTAATTGAGTCGGCTTTCTTATGTAAAACTCGAACTGAGAACAATTGAGTAATAAAAATTATTTAATGGACACTGGAACGTCTAAATTCTCCCAGCTCAAAACAAATCCTTTATCGTTAATAGTGTACACCAATCTTTCATTTAATACTGCCGATTTTTTTGGGCTTACGGTGATCCTTAAAACATCTTTGGTTGGATCTTCTGTAGTACTGCCATCTTTTTTAACGCCCCACTGATCGGTTTGAGCATTCAAAATAATCGTCCACTCATTTTCGCCTACTAATGCAAACAAACTATACTTTCCTGCAGGCAATGCCTTTCCGCCAACTGTAATGTCTTTGTCTGTTTGAAAACTCGTTGCTTTATTAGCGCCTGCTCTCCAAACCTTATTGTAAGGAACCAGTGCTCCCCATATTTGCCTTCCTTTTACAGATGGACTACTGTAATTAATAGTAATAGTAGCATCACCAACTTTTCCAATTGCTGTTGCTGCAGGGCTTGCTTGAGACCAACCAATAGTAGTGCTTAGTAACAAGATCATGGATAAGAAAATTGCTTTAATAAGTTTCATTTTTTTTTTATTTTATGTTTTTTGTGGGATGTTTAAAGTTAGTAGTTTATTGTTTAAATAATTTATACATCATCTTAATAAATACATTATTTTTAAAATCTAATTTCTAAATAAATTAAAACAGCTTGTCATGTCTCAAAACGCATCACGTAGAACCTTTTTATTACAAAGCTCATTAGCATCATTAGGCGTAATGCTTGGTGGAAAATCTGCTTTGGCTAGTAATTTCTTTCAATCAAAGCCCAATTCGCTAATTAAAGGCGTACAAATAGGTGTAACTACTTATTCATACAGAAGCATGCCTGGTCATCCAGATTTATTATTGCAATATTGTATTGATAGCAATATAAACGCCGTTGAATTAAAAGGAGACGAAGTAGAAGCTTATTTGGGCAAACCATTAAGCACCATTAAGATCCCTAAAAAAGTGGCAGGCCAAAACGCAGAATTAAGTGATGAACTAAAAGCCCAAATTAAACAATACCAAAAAGATGTAGCGAACTGGAGAGAAACAATTTCTATGGATAAATTTGCAGCACTTGGTAAAAAGTTTAATGCAGCAGGTGTATATCTTTTTGCCTATAAGCCCAATTGTATGGCACCTGAAAATACAGATGGTGAAATTAACTATGCGTTAAATGCATCAAGAGCATTAGGTGCAAATTCGGTAAGTGTAGAATTACCTTCAGATGCTGCTCATACCCAAAGAT
>Ga0194047_10000079_pt1 | contig 69335 bp, 55 predicted proteins | sample JunL225m_MetaG_2_FD_160070 | JGI IMG/M metagenome (GOLD analysis project Ga0194047, IMG submission 160070) | Anoxic zone freshwater microbial communities from boreal shield lake in IISD Experimental Lakes Area, Ontario, Canada - Jun2016-L221-5m | ecosystem: Environmental > Aquatic > Freshwater... | reverse complement strand
CTATATTATTGAATTCACACCACGATACCGTAAAACCTAATAAAGGCTATACCAATGAGCCCTTTAGTCCTATTGAAAAGGAAGGTAAATTATACGGACTAGGTGCTAATGATGCAGGCGGTTGTTTGGTAAGTTTAATAGCTTGCTTTTTACATTTTTATGCTATGCCTAATTTAGGGTACAATATAATTTTTGTAGCATCTGCTGAAGAAGAAATATCTGGCCATGATGGTATTGAATTGGTCATTCCTCAATTACCTAAAATAGATTTTGGAATAGTAGGAGAGCCCACCAAAATGGAAATGGCTATTGCAGAAAGAGGCTTATTAGTTTTAGATGTTCTTGCCACAGGTAAGGCGGGTCATGCGGCTAGAGAGGAAGGAGAGAATGCACTGTATAAAATACTAGCAGATATTGAATGGTTTAAAAATTATCAGTTTGAAAAAGTATCCGATTTATTAGGCAAGGTAAAAATGAGCGTTACAGTAATAGAAACCGATAATAAACAACATAATGTAGTACCTTCTACTTGTAAAATGGTAGTAGATGTTCGTGTGAATGAACTTTATAGTTTTGAAGAGGTTTTAAAAACTATTCAAGAAAATGTAAAGGGGGAAGTAAAGCCAAGAAGTTTAAGAATGCGCTCCACTAGTATTGGCCTTGATCATGTATTAGTGAAAGCAGGCAAGGATTTAGGTAAGGGCTATTATGGTTCTGTCACTACATCTGATAAAGCATTAATGCCTTTTCCTAGTTTAAAAATGGGTCCTGGCGATTCTGCTAGATCTCATACAGCCGATGAATTTATTTATATAAAAGAAATAGAAGAAGGAATTGTTGATTATATTCAATTACTTGAAAAAATAGTTTAAATATGAGTAAGCTTTGGCAAAAAAATAATAAGGTATCAGACTTGGTAGAAAAATTTACCATTGGTAATGATCAGGCCATGGATATGTATTTAGCTAGTTATGATGTGCTAGGTTCTATTGCGCATACTACAATGCTTGCTGAAGTGGGCTTATTAACTGCAGCTGAACAAACATCTATTAAAAAAGCCTTAGTCGCTATTTATGAAAAAATACAAGCAGGAACTTTTTCTTTAGATCCAGGAGTAGAAGACATTCACTCTCAAGTAGAAATATTATTAACAGCCTCTTTAGGTGATGCAGGTAAAAAAATTCATAGTGCTAGAAGTAGAAATGATCAGGTCTTAGTTGACATTAAATTATTTTTACGCGCTGAATTAATGAATGTAACGGCCTCTGTGCAGGCTTTATTTAAAACCTTACAAGAAAAAAGTGAAGCCCATAAAAATGATTTATTACCAGGCTATACGCATTTGCAATTGGCCATGCCTTCTTCCTTTGGTTTATGGTTGGGTGCTTATGCAGAAAGTTTAGTAGATGATATCACTGTATTACAAGCTGCTTATAAGGTAGTGAATAAAAATCCATTGGGCTCGGCTGCGGGTTATGGTTCTTCTTTTCCTATTAATAGAACGAGAACCACTGAATTATTAGGTTTTGAATCTTTGAACTACAATGTAGTGTATGCGCAAATGGGCAGAGGTAAGGCAGAAAGAATCACAGCTATGGCGCTTGCCAATATTGCCGATACATTGTCTAAATTAAGTATGGACGCTTGTTTGTTTATGAATCAAAATTTTGGTTTCATTCAATTTCCAGAAGAGTTAACCACTGGTTCAAGCATCATGCCGCATAAAAAAAATCCAGATGTATTTGAATTAATAAGATCTTATTGCAATAGAATAAAAGCCTTACCCAATGAAATAATGATGATGACTACCAATTTGCCATCGGGCTATCATCGTGATTTGCAATTATTAAAAGAGCATTTGTTTCCTGCCTTTACGCAATTAAAAAATTGCTTAGAAATGGCCGCATTGATGATCCAAAACATGCAAGTAAAAAAAGATTTATTAGAAGATCCTAAATACCAATATTTATTTAGTGTGGAAGAAGTGAATAAGCTTGTACTGAGTGGCATGCCATTTAGAGATGCCTACAAACAAGTGGGTATGAACATTGAAGCAGGTAATTTTAAGTACACAACACAATTGAAGCATACCCACGAGGGCAGTATTGGCAATCTTTGTACTGCTCAGATTGCTGCAAGCATGGAAAAAGTGGTGGCTGCCATGGAAATCGTTAAAGTTGAACAACAAATCAAAGATTTATTGAAACTTTGAGCCTATAATTAAAAACCTAACTGTACTTTTGACCTCTAAAAGAAGAAAAAATAGACTATGAAAAAAACAGCAATTATTTTAAGTTTAGTTTTCGTATCCATTACTGCTATGGCCCAAACTAAAACGGCTCCTGCCAAACAATTAAAAATAGGCAATGCTAAAATTGCCATGACTGTGACACCTCCTTTATTGATTAAAAATGGTAAAGACAGTGCCTCTTATGCATTAGGGTATCGCATTGGACAAAGTTTGAAAGGTCAAGGATTACAAGAAATTAATATGGCTTTATTCAACAAAGGCTTGGCTGCAGGTTTTGTTTCCAAAGCAGCTATTCCAGACAGTTTATTAGACAATTGCATTAAAAACTACCAAGATAAAATGAGTCAAGAAAAAATCACAGCAAATCGTGCTGCAGGCGCAGCTTTTTTAGCTGAAAACGCAAAAAAACCAGGAGTGGTAAAATTGCCAAGCGGTCTACAATACCAAGTTATTGTGGCGGGCCAAGACACTACCAAACCAACTTTAAAGAGCAAAGTAAAAGTACATTACCATGGCACTTTGATTGATGGTTCTGTATTTGATAGTTCTGTACAAAGGGGGGAGCCGATAAGCTTTCCTTTAAATGGTGTCATCAAAGGTTGGCAAGATGGCTTGCAATTAATGACTTTGGGCAGTAAGTGGAAATTTTTTATCCCTTCAGAATTGGCTTATGGTGAGCGTTCTGCTGGCCCTATGATTGGACCAGGCTCTACTTTAATTTTTGAAGTAGAACTATTAGGCATAGATTAAGCTTAAAAAAAATAGACCACACCCCCATCCTGATTTATCTAGATGGGGGTGTTTTTATTGGTATTAAGTGGTAAATTTGTACCTCTTTAAAATAGTACTATGAATTTGAGATTACTTCCTCTATTTACCTTTGCTGTCTTGTTTTTTTCCTGTTCACCTAATAATGTAAAAATAGACAGTTCTATTTCTAAATTATTGGACAGTGCGGGGGTCAATGGCAGTTTTGCTTTATTAGAAAATGGATCGGGTCAATTTACTATTGCCAATTTATCTACCTATAAGGATACTGCCTTGGCGCCTTTAAATACTTTTTTTATCCTACCTAGTTTGATTGCTTTAGATAAAGGCGTGATCAATCAAAATTCAAGTACTTGGGTAAGTACAGATTCGATTCAATTTTACCAAGAATTAATGACTGGCTTAGGAAGAGCAACCCTTATGAAAACCATCGATTCCATTCATTATGGAAAAGGTATAGTAAGTGCAGATGTAAATGAATTTTGGAGAGATCAATCTTTACGCATTACTGCAGATGAACAATTGGGGCTTATTAAAAAAATGTATTTTAAGTCTTTGCCTTTTCAAAAACGCACACAGGAACTTTTTAAAAAAATGATCTCAAAAGAGGACAATAGCAACTATCATTTAAGTTATATTGAAGCCATGGATACCCTGCGTCAGGTTTCTTGGGTAGTAGGCTTTGAAGAAGAAAATAAACATGTTTACTTTTTTGTATTAAATACCAATGGCAATAAACAAGGCTCGATCAAGGGGGTACCTGCAAAGTCTTCTGTTCCCTTGCTAAAAAATATTTTAATACAACAAGGATTTTTACAAGGCCTTAGGTAGCGCAGCAAGCGCTTTTATTTGGCTTTGGGCGATTAAAATAATTATCTTTACGCATACTATTTATGGAACAATATTGTAATTCTTTAACCAGCTACCAACGTTTGATTACCCGCGAAGTAAAAGTGGGCGATTTAATTATTGGGGGTGGGCATCCCATCCGTGTGCAAACCATGACTACAACCGATACCTTAGACACTGATAAAACAGTAGCTCAAGTAATTCGTTGTATTCAAGCAGGGGCAGAACTAGTTAGAATTACTGCGCCCAGTAAAACTGAAGCTGAAAATTTAGCCAATATCAAATCAGCATTGCGCGCAAAGGGATATACAACGCCTATAGTAGCAGACATTCACTTCACACCTAATGCCGCTGAAATTGCTGCAGCCATTATTGAAAAAGTAAGGGTCAATCCAGGCAATTATGTAGACAAAAAGAAATTCGAACAAATAGAATATACGGATGCAGAATATCTAGAAGAGATTGAAAGAATTAGAGAAAGGTTTTCTCCTTTGGTTTTGATTTGCAAAAAGCATGGAACTGCTATGCGTATTGGCACCAATCATGGATCTTTAAGCGATCGCATCATGAGTAGGTATGGCGATACGGCCATGGGTATGGTAGAAAGTGCGATGGAATTTTTGCGTATTGCCAGAAGCTTGGATTACCATCAGATTATTCTAAGTATGAAATCGAGTAATCCGCAAGTAATGGTTCAAGCGTATCGATTACTCATTCAACAAATGCAAAATGAATTCAATGAATGCTATCCTTTGCATTTAGGTGTTACGGAAGCAGGTGATGGAGAAGATGGTCGTATTAAAAGTGCCATAGGTATTGGTACTTTATTAGAAGATGGCATTGGCGATACCATTAGAGTAAGTTTGACAGAGGATCCAGAATTAGAAATCCCAGTTTGTAAGGATTTAGTAAAAAGATATCCTGGCAATAGAATGAAAGCGGCGGATATGATTTCCTCTATAACTAGCCTGCCTTATAGCCCTTTCGAATATAAAAGAAGAGAAACCATTCAAGTAAGCACCATCGGTAGTAAATCGGTGCCGGTGGTAATTGCTAATTATAAAAATAAAACAGCATTATTACCTGAGCATTTAAATGCCATTGGTTATATCTATGATGAAGCCATTGATAAATGGACGATTACCGATGCGGCTGCGGATTTCATTTATAGTCCTAATGAATTGTTGTCTTTCGATTTGCCAGGCACTTTGCGTGTTATCACTTCGCCTGCAGTTTGGGAAACTACTACCGATACCAAAAAGTATTTACCCTTATTTAATTTTAAAACTTATTTCCAGTCAACTAAAAAAAGTGATAGCATCAATTTTGTAGAAGTAGATTGTTATGGAAGTAAAAATGGCATTAGAGATGAGCAATTAGTTTCTATATCAAAGGATCCAACCGTGGTATTTTGCTTAAGTAGTACATTGTCACATGCCATGCCTGCTGTTAGAAGAATGATGATACGCATGATGGAATTAAAAATTCAATCTCCAGTAATATTAATGACAGACAGCGCTTGGCAAAGCACAGACGAGCACTTAATACATTTTGCTACTGAAACCGGAGCACTTTTATTAGATGGGTTTGGAGATGGTATTTGTATTGGCTTGCAAGGCAAACAAGTTGAAACAATTTCTAATGAGAATGAATCAGAAGCTGATTCAGGCAAGGTTTCAGGTAGAAATTATTATAGCAATCATTCAGTTGAACAATTTTTAAATTCAACGGCTTTTGGTATTTTACAAGCGACACGCACTAGAATTTCTAAAACAGAATATATATCTTGTCCCAGCTGTGGTAGAACCTTATTTGAATTACAAGAAACCACTGCTAAAATTAGAGCAGTGACCAGTCATTTAAAAGGTTTAAAAATTGCGATCATGGGCTGTATTGTGAATGGACCTGGGGAAATGGCAGATGCTGATTTTGGTTATGTGGGAAGTGGCGTAGGAAAGATCACTTTGTACAAAGGCAAAGAAGTGATGAAAAGAAATATTGACAGCGTTGTTGCAGTAGATGAATTGATTCAGTTATTGAAAGAGCATAATGTATGGATAGCGCCGCAATAATTTAAGTTTTATAAACCCGATACATGTATTTTATTATTTATAGTTTTTGTTATTTATTTTCTTTATTGCCTTGGCGTGTCATGTATTGGATAGGTGATTTTGTAGCTTTTGTTTTACACCGAATAGTAAAGTATAGGTTAGATGTAGTACGAAAAAATTTAACCATTGCATTTCCAAACAAAACAGAGCTAGAAAGAAAAAAAATAGAAAATGATTTTTATCAACAATTCGCAGATTCTTTTATTGAAACTTTTAAGTTGATATCAATGTCGGATAAAACTTTTAACAAACGGTTTACCTCTAATGCCGAAGTATTAACAGATTTATACAAGACAGGGCAGAATGTACAAATTATGGCGGGACATTTTTTCAATTGGGAATTTGCCAATTGGGGCGCTGCTAAATATGGTCAATATCCATTCCTTGCGGTCTATATGCCTTTAAGCAATCCGCATTTTAATAAAATTATATTGGGGCTTAGAAAAAGATATGGTAGCATTATGATTCCAGCTACTAATTTTAGAGCAAAGTTTCAAAAATTTGCTACCCATGGCCGTTATGCCATGGCACTGGCGGCAGATCAAAATCCAGGCAATCCTTTATCTGCTTATTGGGTACCATTTTTTGGACAACTAACTCCTTTTGTTAAAGGCCCAGAGAAAGGAGCTAAATTAAATAATACAGCACAGGTATTTGTTCATTTTTATAGAATCAAAAGAGGGTATTATCATTCAGAATACGAAGTCATGACTACTTCCCCCAATTATTTTAAAGATGGACAATTGACCGCATTATTTGTAAAAGTGCTGGAAGAAAAAATCAAGCAAAATCCTTCTAATTATCTATGGACACATCGTCGTTGGAGACATCCTTATGAGGCAGCAATACACAGTAATTTAGTAGTGCACTAATCTAGACAATCTTAATTTAATAAAGGATCTTCTGCTGCAGGTTTTTGTTTGGTCGTTTCAAAACTAAATTTGTCCTTTATTTCAAGCAATTCTTTCCAACCTCCTTTTACAATTCTAATATTGTGAATACCTTGTTTTTTTAATAAACTAGCTGTGAGTGTATTGCTATCTCCATTGTCAGTTATAATATAAATATTAAAATGTTCATCTAATTCTGACATGCTACCAGGGTCTGACATTTCATATAGAGGTAAAGAAACTGAATTTTTGATATGATGTTTATCAAAAACTAGTTCTTCACGTGTATCCAATATCATTAAATATTCATCAAAAGGGATGTCCATAGCCAATTCATCTACTTCTACTTCAATAATTAAATCAAATTTATTCCCTTGTGCAATCCAACTGGCAAAACCACCTTGTAAATATCCTTTGATTTGAGTGAATTCAGCTTTAGTAAAATAAGCCATTGTTTCTGTTACTAGATTATCTTCAAACACAAATACAATGGGTGTATCCTTAGAAAGCATGCCCATGGCGATTGCATATTTTACAGTAGCAGGTGTAATATTTAAAGCATTGGGAATATAACCTTCGGCAAATAAATCAGCAGGTCTTGTATCAATGATGTAAACGGATTCGTCTTTAATGAGCGCTTGAAATTGTTCTATTGATAAAGACATTTTATCCAACTAGTTGTTCAATGAATTTATTAACTTGATCCAATCGATTGTAATCAACCGTATAAAAAATAAATTTTCCTTCACGAATGGTAGTCACGATACTCGCTCTTCTTAATATGGCTAAATGTTGTGAAGCAACAGATTGTTCTAATCTCAATTTTACATAAATTTCTGTAACAGTAACTTTTTGATGTTCGTCAATTAGTTTTACAATTTGTTGACGTAGCTTATGATTTAATGCACGTAAAATCATGGCAGCTTTTTTACTGTGTAGTAAATCTACTTTTAATGGATTCGCTCCATTGGCTAGTTGCAATTGGGGTAATGATTGGTTCATGACAATTAAGAATTTGGGGGTTTAATAAAACTAAAATTGCAGGTAAAGTTACAATTTTTCATGAATTAATAACTTTTTAATAATATATAAATAGTTAAAGATTCATGCTTTGTGCATGATAATTAACCAATCCTTAGATAAACCTCTACAAATTAAGTTTAAACCAATCATCCTATTATTTTAACCTTCAGATGACTTTTTTTGGTAAAAATCTTTCAAATAAGCGGGGCTTGAATAGGCAATGTCTTCAAAATCTTTTGAAATAAATTTAGCTTCGGCCAACTCAATAAAATCTAAAAGGCTATAAGACAAGTCACTATATAAAACAAAGGGCTCTTGGGTGATCGCTTTTGCTTTTTCAGCACCAGTTCCAATACATAAAACTGGGCCAGATACTACTAAGTTTTCAAAATAGGCGGTATTTAAAACGATGGCCTGTTCTTCCAAGGTCTTAGTGCTTGCTTTATTAAAAATGGCCCCGAACACTTCATCCCTTTTAGCGTCAATCATGGTAAAAATTTGCAAATGCTCTCCCTGACTGGAGTAGTGGGGACTTTTTTTAGCCACATTGGCCAATAAGGCTAAGGTGGATAGGCCAATAAGTGGTTTTTGAAGCGCGTAGGCGATACCCTTGGCACTTGCTAGACCCACTCTTAAACCAGTATAGCTGCCAGGTCCCATTGTAACTACTACTGCATCAATGGAAGATAGTAAAAGATTGTTTTCCATGGCCAATGCTTCAATGCCAGCTTGAACAAAAGAAGCATGGGCATGGGGGATGGTATTTTCTTTGCTTGAAAGGGCAAGTCCATTTTGGGTAAATGCAATCAAGGCTTTTTCGCCAGCTGTGTCAATATGTAAAAGGAGTGCCAATTTCTTAAAAATGTTTTACAAAAATAGGTGGTGATTTGATAGAAATACAAGAAATTGCAATCTTAATTTAATGATATGTCAAAAGAAATAATTCAAAGTAGCAAAGTGCCTACACCCATTGGGCCTTATAGTCAAGCAGTTATTGCCAATGGTTTTTTGTTCGCAAGTGGTCAAGTAGCTTTTAACCCAGCCACAGGGGAATTGGTTTTAACCGATATTCAATCTGAAACCAGGCAAGTAATGGAAAACATTAAAGCCATTTTGGAAGAAGCCAAACTAAGCTTTGCCCATGTTGTAAAAACAACCATTTTCTTAAGCGATATGCAATTGTTTGCACAAGTGAATGAAGTATATGGAAGTTATTTTACTGCTCAATTTCCTGCGCGTGAAACAGTGGCTGTAAAAACATTACCAAGAAATGTAAATATAGAAGTAAGCATTACTGCTGTGATTGATTTATAGTTGAATTCAAAATAGGCATCAAGCTGCTTTTACAGGAGCCCCATTTTGCATCAATGGTAAATTAAAACGAATCTATTAACTTTGAGCACTAAAGCAATTAACTATGCGTAAGTATTTATTTTTTGGATTACTTTTTATGTCATTGCAATTGACAGCACAAAGAATGAATAAGTATGACAGCACTTTGAAAATTGGCAAAGCTGGTTACCGCATTACTTGTTTAAACAGAAAGTTAGATGTGAACATTTTAAGCATCAAGCCCATTGGTTTTAAAGCTGAAACCAGAGAAGCAAATTTAGAATTAAAGGGTAGGGTAATCAATGCTGAAATAGATGATTTAAACAATGATGGATTTCCTGATATTTTAATTTACATCGTCGATAAAAATGAGAAAGTGAATGTTTTCAGCATTACTTCGGTGAACAATGAGCGTCTTGACCCCATTTATTTTCCTGACATTTCCAATGACATGAAATTAAGTCAAGGCTATAGAGGAAAAGATGAATTTAAATTGGTAGAAGGCGTGCTTTTTAGAAAATTCCCAATTTATGATTCAGACACTACTATTAAAACGCCTACTAATAAATTAAGACAAATTATGTACCGTGTTGTACCAGCTGAGAATGGTTATTTCAAATTTAAGGCATTCAAAAATTTCGACATGGATGCGCAATAATGATACTAATTTTTTATTGACCACTCGTTATTAAAATTTTTCCAACCCCTTTTTCATTTCCAGCATCGTCTCTAACAAAGACTAAGTAAATTCCTGTGGCTACTTTTTTACCTTCATAAGTTTTTCCATCCCAAATGGCTTGCCCACCTAGGGCGCGCGTTTCAAAAACCAATCTTCCATTTAATTCTGTAATTTTCACAATGGCATTTTCTACCAAATGTCGAATGGCAATAGGACCGTTGTAATTGGGCCCAACAGGATTGGGGTAAATGAACAAGTCTTTTTGAGCAATCGCACCATCAGTTGCATTGCCTCTGTAGCTTACCATTTCTGAAGCTGTATTAAAAAAAACTTCTCCTTCATTGGGGTCGATTAAAATTTGTACCACAGTATCATTGGGAAGTGGGCTATTGTTCTTTGTAAAATGTGTAATGATGTCTCTGCCATCCGCACTTAACAACCAAGTACCATTGTTGGTACCAATCCATTTTCTATTTGCCCCATCTACCGCCATGCAGTTTATCCTTTCTTTTTGAAACAACAAACCAACAAATCCGTTGGTATTGGTAATGAAGGGCAAATTTGCATCACAGATTTCTTTTGAAATATCGCCGCAATTAAAAATTCCTATACCGTTGTCGGTACCTACCCAAATGGCTCCTTCCTTGTCTTCTAATAAACTGGTCACATTATTGCTTGGTAAATTGCCATTGGATTTACTGGTGGTCAATTGTTTCCAAAGTTCAGTAGCGTATACTTGATTGGATTGATATACATACAAACCTTGATATGGTGGGGCAATCATCCATACTTGCCCTTGTTTACTCACCAACATATTATTTAAACCATTGGTCATAAAATTTTTTGGAGGGGCATAAACATTCCAGGTGGCATTGTTTTTTTTCAATAGCCCTTGTTGATCTTGCAATAGCCATAGATTGCCATCACTACCAAATTGAATATCGTTGAAATTACCTAGTATACTGCTTGGCGTAGCCAATTCTATGCTTGCGCTAGAAGGATTTAAATGCAGTAATGTATTTTTGCTTGTTAGCCAATAAGTTTGATCTTTTGGATCGATGACACTGGCAATACAAATGGGTAAATTAACAGCATTATTTTTCGTAAAGTTTTTCCATCCATTGGAATTGTATGTAGCAAATCCATTTTCATTTCCATTAAAAGGGGCAATCAATCCCGTTTCATTTATAAAAGATTTCCCATTAATTTTAGCACTTGGTCCAATGATTGTGAACCATTGCGAAGCAGTATTTTTGAGCAATAATCCATTGCTGCTGTCTGCCACCCAATAATCATTTTGATCTATCAGCAATTCAATAGGATGCAAAAGTAGGGTTGAGTCAATGAGTGGGGTAGTTGTTTTATCGGTATTTAATTTTAAGATGGCACCTTTTGTAGCGTAATCGATGGCCAATAAAATACTTCCATCTTTTGCAATAGTTACTTGTTGAATGTCACCGTCAACCTTAGTAGTAATAGGTAGGGTGGAGGGCAATATATACATATTTCTTTTATTGTATACTGCAACTTGAGTTCCATTACTACTTAGCTTATTTAAACCTAGATTTTTGTAAGTACTTGTTGTACTCCAAGTATTGCTGGTGACCCAGTTATTTTTTATAGCAGCACTGTACACGCCATCTTCGGTAATTGCATACAAACTATCCTGTGTATATGTAGTTTGATAGGTTATAATGGATTGTCTGGAATTATTGGGAAACCAAGTGTCTTTAATTTCTTGTTTTACTAAGTCTATTACTACAATTCCAAAATTAGTAGCAATCAATGCCCATTGATTGAAAATTTTAATGTCATTAATTTTTTTATTTGCATACAAATTGGATAAGACGATGTCATTGAGATTGTAAATCTTGTCTCCTTGTACGATATCTATATTGCTATTATTATATGCTATGATCAATTGATGATGGAGGTCATCCCAGGCCAAAGCTGCAATTCCTAATTCATTTAAACCATTTGATTTTCCAAGTAAATCAATATTTTTTTTACTATCTATACTAAATACCTGATTGTTACTAGCCCCGTAAATTTTATCTCCTTTGATTACATGAACAATAGTTTTATTATTGTATTGTTCTCTCCATTGCCCAATTGGGCCATTGGCATTTTGCGCGCTTAGATTAGAAAGTATGCCACAGATCAAAAATAATAAAATTAAAAGCCTACGCATTTTAGTTATTTAAGGCAGTATACAATCCTTCCTGAATTTTAGATCTAATGTTTAATGCATTGTAAACTTTGCTGTCCCTAGTAGGATAGACTCTATTAGACAGAAAAATAAAAAGCAGTTGTTTTTCGGGATCGGCCCAAACACAGGTACCAGTGAATCCAGTATGGCCAAAGGTACTAGGTGAAGCGCTCAAGCAAGGATAAGGATCTTTAAGGCTTGCATTGTTTTTTTCTGGTTTATCAAAACCCAATCCACGTCGGCTATTTTCTGTTTGATAGGAGGTAAAATTGTCCACCGTATTGGCTTGAAAATACATATTGCCTTCCCAGGTGCCTTTGTTCATTAGCATTAAATACAATTTTGCCAAATCGGTGGTATTGCTAAACAATCCTGCATGGCCAGCAATGCCGCCCATCACAGAAGCCCCTTCGTCATGTACTGCACCTTGTATTAATTCGTGACGATAATAATTGTCTATTTCTGAAGCAGCAATTTTTTCTATACTTGTTTTTTGTAAGGGTAAGAATCCTGTTGACTGCATACCCAAGGGAGCGTATATATTTTTTGTTGCAAAGGCGTTTAAGGACATGCCCGAAACCTGTTCAACAATGGCCCCTAAAAAAATAAAATCATTGTCACTGTATACATATTTGCCAGCAGCAGTTACAGGGCTCTCAAGAATTTTGTTATGAATGCTATCTATCCAACTGTCAATTAAATATTTGGAAGGGGTGATCATTTGATGATGGGTATTGTCGGCTACTTTGCTGACTAAGCCCGGTTTAAATTGACCTTCTTTGTCTAATAAAAATTCATAAAATTTGATATACGGAAAAAGTCCAGCTTGGTGTAATAATAAATCTTTTAAAGTTATTTTTTCTTTGGCATTGCCCTTTACCCAAGGCAAATAATCGCCAATGGTTTTATTGATGTCTACTTTGCCTTCTTCGACCAATTTCATTATTGAAACTGTGGTAGCACTTATCTTAGTCATCGATGCCAAATCATATACAGTTTCTAGATCCACTGCTGGAGAGCCCTCTCCAGCAAGATGTCCATAGGCTTTGTTAAAAATAATTTTATTGTTTTTGGCTACTAAAACTTGACAACCTGGAATTGCTTTTTTTTCAATAGCATCCAATACAATCGAATCAATGAAAACTAATTTTTGTGCTGCTGGGTTGAGTTCGTCTTTAACAATAGTTGTATTAAATTTAAATGCTACACCATACAATAAGCTATCACTTACGTTTACAGGCAATTGACCGGTAGCTTGAACTTTTCCTTCCAACCATTGCATGGCAGCAGCTTGTGTGTAATTATTGTCTTCATATGCAAATAAAATATTATCAATATTTTTAAAATTGGCAACTGCATAGGGGTTGCCAAATATCAAACGAATCCAATGATTGGCTTGCGTTTCATTCAATAAGCGTATGATAGAATTTGGAATTTCAAAATGATTGGCAGGTCTTCTACTATAATTGTGTAGACCAACAATTACTTGATCAAAAAGACTTAAGCTTATTTTTAAATTTTCTACATCATCACTATCCTTCGCATTCACATAAAAGACCTTTACTTGATACTTTTCTTCCAAAGCTTTTGTAATATAATTTGGCAGTGATTGGTTTAAGGCTAAGTAGGCAATTTTTTTATTTGGATTCAGATAAGGAAGTTTTATGTTGGCTTTGACAAAAGTGAGCGATTGCAAGGCCATCTGCGTTTTAATGCTGCCTACCGATTTATTTAAATCTGCAAGAATGTTGGTCGTATCTATTGGTGTAATTTGACTCAATCCATATTTGTATTTGGCAGCTAATACTTTTTTCACACGCAATTGAATGTCTTTTTTACTTAATCTGCCTTCACGAATCGCGCTTCTTATTTTTTTTATAGATTGCTCAATATCCCCGGGCAAACAAAGCATGTCGTTGCCTGCTAAAAGTGCTTGCACATTGGCTTCTCCTTCTGGAAAATAATTGCTGATGGCTTTCATGTCCAAGGCATCTGTCACGGCAAGTCCAGTAAATCCCAGTTCTTTTTTTAGTAAATCATTGATGGTTTTGCCTGATAAAGAAGTAGGGGTTTTTGGTGTGCTGTCAATGCTTGGTACTGATAAATGTGCTACCATTACCGATCCTACACCCGCTGCAATCAATGCGCGAAAAGGTGCTAGTTCTAAGGAATCTAATGCAGCCCTTGATTTAATAATTACGGGCAATTCAAAATGCGAATCAACTGCCACATCACCATGGCCAGGAAAATGTTTGGCAGTTGCCATCACATTATTGTCTTGCAGTCCTTTCATATAGGCAATACCATGTTGAATGACTCTTTCTTTATTTTGACCAAAGCTGCGGTCATTGATTACTGGATTGGAAGGATTGTTGTTGATATCAATATCTGGTGCGTAATTTATTTGAATCCCTAATCTTTTACACTGTGCGGCAACGGCTACGCCCATTTGATAAATTAAATCTGAAGAAGGAATGGCACCTAAAGAAAGTTGTCTTGGAAACATGTCTACACTGTCTAAACGCATGCCCACCCCCCATTCTGCATCCATTGCAATAAACAGGGGCGTTTTTGCAATAGACTGATAAAAATTGGTTTGAACAGCTTCTCTAATGGGGCCACCTTGAAAAAAGCACAATCCACCTACATTGAATTTTTTTATGATTTCGCTAAGTGTATCTCTTTTTTTTGCATCCCAATTGCTGTGTGCTCTTACCACCATCAACTGTGCAATTTTTTCATTCAAGGATAAAGCGGCATATTGTTTTCGCACCCATTTTTTTTCTGCCTTAGTTTGAGTCATCCCTTGAATAACTAGGAAACATATTACACAAACTAGTAAAATTAATTTTCTCATTTTTTTGATTTAAGCAATTCTATGAAATAGCAATTAGCGACTATTGCAATTTAAGCATAAAAAAAAACTTACCCTAAGTTGCGTAAGTTTTTTATATAAGAAAGTGGGGTTGTTTAAAGGAGTGTTACTCTACCATCAGCAAAGGCTTATGCCTTTGCTTCTTCTTCATCTTCCACTTCTGGAAGGGTTGGGGTTACTTCATGTTTTTGCAATTGTGCAAACCATTTGATCATCTTTTTCATATCGCTAGGATAAACACGGTCAAAATCCATATTGGCATATACTTTCTTAAAATAGGCTTGAACCAATTTAGGATCCTTTTCATTGGGTAAGGCTTCTTTTGATTTTCCCATAGCAATGAAAACCTCCGCTAAAAATACGTTTTCTCGGGTAGTGAATACTTCGATGCTCTCTAAATGTGAGAACTGATGGGCCCTAGAACTAATAAATTGCGTACTATCATTTTCTAAAGATTTGGCAATGGCGCCATCGCTTTTGCTGGTTAATAATTCAAATAATCCAGACTTGCCAGACACGGAGATCAATTTACTGTATTCCATAAGTTCACTAAGGTTTTTTACGGCCGCAAATTACTGAAAAACACCCAATTTTCGTTTTTTAAACTACCTTTGTTTATCATTAAAAAGCAAGGTTATGCCAGGATTTGAATTTTTTGGAGCGGAAGAAAAAAAAGAAGTAAATGACGTACTAGACACAGGCATTTTAATGCGTTATGGATTTGATGGCCCTCGTAAAGGGATCTGGAAATCAAAAGAGCTAGAGAAAGCCATTTGTGCTCAATTTGGCACTTCCTATGCGCAGTTAACATCAAGCGGTACGGCTGCCCTAACTACTGCTATGGCAGCTATGGGGATTGGTGCTGGAGATGAAGTGATTATGCCGGCATTTACCTTTGTAGCAAGTTTTGAAGCAGTTCTGAGTGTAGGTGCTGTGCCAATTTTAGTAGACATTGACAGTTCACTTACCTTATCACCTGCAGCTGTAAAAGCAGCCATCACACCTAAAACGAAGTGCGTGATGCCGGTGCATATGTGCGGCAGCATGGCAGATTTGGATGCTTTGCAAGCAATCTGTAAAGAACATAAATTAATCTTATTAGAAGATGCTTGTCAAAGTATTGGCGGCACTTATAAAGGAAAAGCTTTGGGCACGATTGGTCATGCAGGCACTTTTTCTTTTGATTTTGTAAAAACAATTACATGTGGAGAAGGAGGCGTGGTGATGACAAATGATGCAGAGGTATACACCAAGGCAGATGCGTATACCGATCATGGACATGATCATTTAGGCGTAGATAGAGGTGCCGACTTGCATCCCTTCTTAGGTTATAATTTTAGAATAAGTGAATTGCATGCCGCAGTGGGCTTGGCGCAAATTAGAAAACTAGACCAATTTTTATTAATTCAAAAAAAGAATCAATCTATTTTAAAATCTTATGTAGCACAAGTACCCGGAATCGAATTTAGAACTGTTCCAGATCCTGTTGGAGACAGTGGTAGTTTTTTAAGTTGGTTTTTACCATCTCAAGAAGCTGCCGACAAAGTGATACTTGCGTTTAAAGAAGTAGGTATTTTGCCAGGTAATTTTTATTGGTATGCGAACAATTGGCATTACATCAAAAAATGGATGCATCTTAAAAATGTACAAAGTTTGAATCAACTCAATGAGGCGCAACAAAAAGCATTGCAACAATTGAACCATACTACTTTTGAAAAGAGTGATGCCATCATGAGTAGATGTATTTCTACTGCTATTAGTTTAACTTGGACCGAGGATCAAGTGCATGAAAAAGGAGCCTTATTTTTAGCTACATTACTTAAAGCACTTTCTTAAAAGTAATCGTCTATGTCATTAGGGCAATCCTTGCAACAAAGACAATTACAAAGGTTGTCGCCGCAGCAAATACAACTGATGAAGTTTTTGCAAGTACCTACTGCTCAAATTGAACAAAGAATCAAAGAAGAACTAGAAGAAAATCCAGCATTGGAAATGAATGCAGATTTATTAGAAGGGGATATGGAAAAGTCGGTAGAAGAAATGAATGATGATTTGTTAGATGGCAATGCAGAAGAGGAAGAAGCGATTCCCGTGGATGAATTTGAGATGAGCAATGAAGAATTAAGCAATTATGATTTTGAAGATGATGGAGATATTGCGAATTATAAAACCAAGGATGATTATTACCCCGAGCTTGACAATGACAAAGTAATTCCCATTAAAGCGGAATTAAGTTTACACGAAATTTTAATGGATCAATTGAGCATGTTGGCTTTGGAAGAACATGCCTACAAAATTGCAGAACAAATTATTGGCAGCTTGGATGATGATGGCTATTTAAGAAGAGCCTTACAATCTATTGCAGATGATCTTGCTTTTAAACAAAGTATGACAGTTGAAGTAAATGAAGTAGAGGCACTTTTATTAAAAATACAGCAATTTGATCCACCTGGTATTGGTGCCAGAAATTTACAAGAATGTTTGTTGCTGCAATTGAAAAGAAAAAAAGAAGAAGCAGATGTGGATACCGTTTTGGCCATTACGGTGATTGAAAAATATTTTGAAGAGTTTACACGTAAACATTACGATAAGATTCAGAAAAGCTTGCACCTAGATGATGCACAAATTAAAAAAGTATTGCATCAAATTGTTTCTTTGAATCCTAAGCCAGGCGCTGAGACAGGCCATATGAGCGAAGCCGATAAATACATCATCCCTGATTTTACAGTCTTAATTAACAATACAAAACTAGAATTAATTTTAAATAGTCGCAATGCACCACCCTTGGTTATTAGCGACGATTATAAATTGATGTTAAAGGAATATGACAGGGGCAATAAGCAAGACAAAGCGCAGAAGGAAGCTGTGTTTTTTTTAAAGCAAAAAATAGATGCTGCCAAATGGTTCATTGAAATGATTTTGCAAAGACAACAAACCTTGTTAAAAACAATGAATGCCATTTTAATACATCAAGATGCTTTTTTTATGAGTGGGGATACCACCAAATTAAAGCCAATGATCTTAAAAGATATTGCAGAAAAAACAAATTTAGATGTCTCAACCGTGAGCAGAGTAGCAAATAGCAAATATGTTCAAACTGAATTTGGCACTTTTCTTTTGAAATATTTTTTTAGTGAATCATTGACCACGGATTCTGGCGAAGAGGTAAGCACCAAAGAGGTCAAAGCCATTTTAGAGGAATTGTTAGAATCAGAAAACAAGCACAAGCCTTTGAGTGATGATGAATTGACCGAACAGTTACAAGAAAAAGGGTACAATATTGCAAGAAGGACAGTGGCCAAGTATCGAGAACAATTAAACATTCCTGTGGCAAGATTAAGAAAAGAACTATAGCCAAATTTTAAAACAAAACATGCAGCAAGCTCATTCCAAACCAATACAATACATGGCCAATACAATTTCCTATGTATTTCATCCTTTGTTTGTGCCCACTTATTTTTTTCTCTATTTAATGAATTTGGTTCCTTATGAATTTGCAAGCATTACCGATTGGCAATTAAAACTTAAATTATTTAGTGTCTTTTGGTTGACTGCATTTTTCCCAGCATTCGCTGTTTTTCTTTTGTGGCGCTTAAAGTTTAGTGACAGTATATTCTTACGCACGGAAAAAGAAAGAATTATTCCCTATGTAATTGTCATGTTTTTTTATTGGTGGATGTATTATTTAAGCAGAAATTTTACTGATCAGCCCTTGGCTTTAAAATATTTTTATTTTGGAATTTTTATCGCCAGTGCCATTGGGCTCACTGTTAATAATTTTATGAAAGTAAGTTTACATGCCATGGGCATTAGCGGCTTACTTATGGCTGTTATTTTGGTAGGCTTTTATGCACCAGTAAATAATTTGTCATGGATCATCATGGCACTTGTCATTGCGGCATTGGTAATGAGCGCAAGAATGATCGTGAGTGATCATACTAAAAATGAATTAGTGGTTGGTTTTGTAATAGGTTTGATTACACAAATAGCTGCTTTTATGTGGGTCGTATAATTTAAATGAAAAATGTATGTGGCAAAATCTAGGCCAATTTATTGTTAGAAACAAAGTCGCTTCCTTGGTGGTATTAGGTTTATGCACCTTGGTAATGGGCTATTTTGCGATACAAATAAAATTGAGTTATGAGTTTACCAAAGCCATTCCCGAAGACAACCCTAAGTTTATTATTTATAAAAATTTTGTAAATAAGTTTGGCGTAGATGGTACTACAGTGGTGGTTGGATTTCAAACCGACAGCATGTATACCAAATCTGTTTTTAATGCAGTTTATAATTTGCATCAATCTCTAAAACAAATTCCAGGTACCACAGAAGTATTGAGCATGCCTTTTGCTTATACCATTGTAAAAGACAGCGTACAATCTAAATTTATTCCTAAAAGAATTTTCAACGCGCCCTATGACAATGATTCTATTTTATTAAAAAACAAATTAACATTAGAACAACTTCCTTTTTATAAAAACTTATTGTACAATCCCAATACGCATGCATACATCATGGCCATTAGTTTTAAACCCGATTCCATAAACAGTGCTGCTAGATCCCATATGATGACATCGCTTCAAAATAAGTTAGACGCCTTTGCAAAACAAACGGGTTTAGTGGTACATATAAGTGGCCTGCCTTATATTAGAACCATCTTAGCGGATAGAATTAAAAAAGAAATGCTTTGGTTTTTGATTGGCTCTTTATTATTGTCTGCAATTACATTGATTTTATTTTTTAGATCTGTTTCGGCTACACTATTGAGTTTGGCAGTTGTTGTGATGGGTGTTATTTGGAGTTTTGGCACTATGGTATTGATGGGTCAAAAAATTACATTATTAACCGCACTCATTCCTCCATTGATTGTAGTGATAGGTATTCCCAACTGCATCTATTTTTTAAACAAGTATCATACGGCTTACAAAGAGACAAAGAGTAAAGAAAAAGCCATTGTACAAATGGTGGGTAGAATGGGTATTGTTACTTTGTTTTGTAATATTACAGCTGCTATTGGGTTTTTTGTTTTTGCTTTTACCAAAAGCCCTTTGTTGAAAGAGTTTGGTTGGGTATCAGGCATCAATATCATGGCTTTGTTTTTTATCAGCTTATTTTTCATACCTCCGGTTTTAACTTATTTGCAAGCACCTCAACCCAAGCATGTCCAATACCTTGAAAATAAATATTTAGAAAGCATTTTAGCTAAAATCGAAAAATGGACTTTTCATCATACCCGTTGGGTTTTTGGCATTACGATGGTTTTAATTGTATTTGCAGTAATGGGTTTGATGCGTATTAAAAAAGAAGCTTTTATCGTGGATGATCTGCCAAAGAAAGACCAACTGTATACCGATTTAAAATGGTTTGAACAAGAAGGCGGTGGGGTAATGCCATTAGAAATTATTGTAAATACTAAAAAGAAAAATGGATTAATTAAAAGCATACATCCATTGGAAGCGATTGAAGCTTTGCATGTTTATTTGAATCAACAACCTGAACTAGGGAAGCCTATTGGATTGTTAGATGGAATAAAATTTGCCAAGCAAGCTTTTTATGATGGAGACAGTATGGCTTATACCGTTCCTACAGCTACTGAAATGGCTTTTATTGGGCCTTACTTGCAATCCAATCAGCCTTCCAGTGGTTCCGTCACTGGGCCTGCTCAATTGTTGAGTAAGTTTGTAGATAAAGATAAAAGTCAGACGAGGGTTAGTGTGAATATGAAAGATATTGGGAGTGCAGCGTTGCCCAATTTTTTAAGAAGATTAGACAGCGCTACTAAAACCATTTTTGACAGCAGTAAATACAATATTCAAATTACAGGAAGTAGTGTTACTTTTTTAGAAGGAAGTAATTTTATCATTCGAGGATTGGGCGAATCTATCTTTTGGGCATTTTTATTAATTGCGCTTTGTATGTTCTTTTTATTTAGATCTTTTCCTGTATTGATGTGTTCTTTATTGCCCAATGTCGTCCCCTTATTACTTACAGCAGGCATCATGGGCTGGATAGGAGTTTCTTTAAAACCATCTACTGTATTGGTTTTTAGCGTGGCTTTAGGAATCGCAATAGATGTTACCATTCGCTTTCTAATCAATTACAAACAAGAATTACCCCATTTAAAATAACAATGTGCAAGCTACATTGGTGCAAACCATTAAGCATACTGGAATTAGTATTTTGTATACATCTATGGTGTTGGTGGCTGGATTTGTAATTTTTTGTTTTAGTGATTTTGGCGGTACAAAAGCTTTGGGTTGGCTCACTTCCCTAACTTTAGTAGTCAGCACCTTCACCAATTTGATTTTGTTGCCAGCACTCATAAAAACATTTATCAAACAACAGTAATTATTGCAAAACAGATGCCAATGTTGATTGTAAAGCTGGTCCTCTTAATTCTGTAGCGATAATTTTTCCTGTGGGGTCTATTAATACATTAAATGGGATGCCTTCTATTTGATAAGCACTTACAACAATGCTTTCCCATTTTTTAAGATCACTAATATGTTGCCAGTTTAATTTATCTGATTTTATGGCTTCTAACCAGCTGGATTTATTGTCATCCAAAGAAACACCCAATACGGTGAAATTTTTTTTCTTGTATTTCTCGTAAGCGATCACCACATTTGGGTTTTCTGCTCTACAAGGGCCACACCAGCTCGCCCAAAAATCTACCAAAACATATTTACCACGTAAGCTACTTAGCGCAATAATTTTCCCATTGGGGTCGGCTAATGCAATTTCAGGTGCCATACTGCCTGCCACCAATGCCGCTGTTTTAGTATTGGATTGAACTTGGGTGCTTAATAAGTTGGCAAATTCTATCAACGGGGCTGATTTGGTTTTTTCTGCAGACGCTTTGGCTAAAGCCAATACCTTGGCTGATTCCATCGATCTCAAACTTAAACCAAGGGTATAATAAATGATGGCTGGACTGGTCGAATTGGTAATGTTGTTTTCTACTAAATTGTTTAAATCAAGTATTTTTTCATCCTTTTGTTTTTGTAACCAGAAGATAGAACTGTCTTTAGCTTTTTGTTTTTGTAAAGCATCTAAACTATAAAGGGTTGCAAATAAAGAAGAGTCTTTTTTTCTGTATTGCTTTAAAAAATCAAGCATGGCATTGGTATGTTTAGAACCTTTTACCGCGTAGGTTTGATAATTATTGGCATCCGCATTAATTTGTATGTTTTCTTCATCATTAACAAAAATGATTTCTAAATCCTTTTCTGTAGCCAATCTATAAATGCCTTCTTGTTTGGCAATGAATCTAAAGGCGTAATTGCCCTCTTTATCTAATGTTACAGAATCCATGGTTACAATAGGTTTACCACCATAAGGTACTTCTTGTAATAACAATTTTACAAGGCCTGCATGTTCAATTTTACCTGCAACAGCATACGTGGTTTCATTGGATTTATTTTTACAACCTACCATTACAAATAGCCCACTTATAATGATTGCTGATAATAATTTTTTATACATAGCTTATTTTTTTTAAATTTAGTTTAAACTTTTATTCTGCAAGTTTTTGTTCTAGTAGTTCTGTGCTTAATTTTGGATCTGCTTTGCCTTGACTTATTTTTTTTACTTCACCTACAAACAAGCCTATCAAACCCTTTTTTCCTTTTTTATATTCCATTACTTTTTCTGGATGTTTCTCTAAGACTTGATGCACCCAATTTTCTATTTCATCGGAAGAACTGGATTGTAATAAATGATGCGCAGTTGCAAATGCTAATGGAGATTGAGGCAATGTAATGATTTCTTTAAATATTTTATTACTTGCTACCGAAAAATTGAGTTGATTGGTTTCTACAAGTTCAATTAATTCAACCAAATATGGCAAGGCTAAATATAATTTTTCATAACCAGCATTGGGTTCATTCAAATAGGCTCTAATGGGCCCTAGCATCCAATTGGCTATTGCTTTGTAGCGCTTACTTAATTGCGTCATTCGTATAAAAAATGCCGCTTCTTCTTTGTTTTCACTTAATTGCACTACATCGTAATCTGACAAATTAAATGTATGCTTCCATTGTTTTTGTAAGGCATTGGGTAAAGCGGGTAGTGTTGCTCGTAAAGCCTCAATACTTTCCTGAGTCAAATGAAAAGGCGCTAAATCTGGATCGGGGAAATATCTATAATCATTCGCATCTTCTTTGTCTCGGATAGAAAATGTGGCATCATTGCTCGCATCAAAACTTCTGGTTTGTTGTAGGATCGTTCCACCTGTTTCAGTAATTTGGATCAATCTTTCAATTTCAAACTCAATGGCTTTTTTTATATTGCGAATGGAGTTCAAATTTTTTACTTCTACTCTGGTACCCAAATGCTTTTCTCCTTTTAAACGAATCGAAATATTGGCATCGCATCTTAAACTACCTTCTTCCATATTGCCATCACATACGCCCAACCATCTTACCAATTTTCTAATTTCGGTAACAAACAAAAATGCTTCTTCAGCAGAATGCAAACAGGGTTCTGTAACCAGTTCAATTAAGGGTGTACCTGCTCTATTCAGATCTATGTAAGTATCGGTTTCAGATAAATCATGAATGCTTTTTCCAGCATCTTCTTCTAAATGAATGCGATTGAGTTGAATATTTTTTTCACCATCAGTCGTTTTAATGGCAACAGCACCACCTATACAAATAGGCGTAGTATGTTGTGAAATTTGGTAGCCTTTTGGAAGATCTGGATAGAAGTAATTTTTTCTTGCGAAGTAATTATTTTTTTCAATACTACATCCACAGGCAAGCCCCATTAGGATGGCGTATTCAATGGCTTTTTGATTGGTTTTTGGTAAAGTCCCAGGATGACCCAAGGTGATGGGACTAATATGCGTATTGGGCGCAGCACCAAATAGGGTAGCATCGCCACAAAATAACTTACTTTGGGTAGCCAATTGTGCATGAATTTCTAAGCCAATTACCGCCTCATATGTAGAGGAATTCGTCATGATGCAAAAGTACCATTTTTTGTGATTGACTAAAGCATTCCTTTTATTACATCAATGACTTTGTCTAATTGAGAAGCATCTTGCCCACCAGCTGCTGCCAATGTTTTTTGACCACCTCCGCCACCTTTGATGAGCGGTGCAATTTTATCTTTAATTATTTGTGGTGCTTGCCAGTTTTTTTCATTGGCTAAACTTTCGTTGATCGAAACAGCCACCAACGCCTTGCCTTGTACTTCATTGACCAATACCACCAAGGTATTGTCTTGTGTTGCGCCTAGCAGTTGCGCTAATTTTTTTAATTGATCACTGCTACTGAGTTGAATTTGTACGCCTAAAAATTGAACACCATTAATGGCAGTAAACTGTGTACGATATTTTTCAAAGTTGCTATTCACCAAACCAGCTTCCCTACTTTCTAATTTTTTAAACAATTCTTTTTGCTTTGTTTGCAAATCTGAAATGGTATCATTCAAGACATCTACAGTACTTGTCTCATTCCACTGAGGTGCTTGAAAATCAATTGACAATTGATTGGCTAGGGTAGCACAAGCTTCTGTTAATTGAACAATTTGCTTGTGTAATTTTTCATTCATTTGGGTCAAATACAATTGTGCTGCAGTACCTACTACGGCTTCAATTCTTCTTACACCTGCTGCTACAGAAGCTTCTGCTTTCAAAATAAAATGTTCAATTTCTCCAGTATGTCCAACATGGGTACCCCCACACAATTCAATGGAATAAGCTGGATCCATGATCACCACACGCACTTTATCTCCATATTTTTCTCCAAACAAAGCCATGGCACCAAGCCCTATGGCTTCTTCTTTATTCATTTCTTTTATAACAACAGGAATGTTTTCTTTTATTTTTGCATTCACCATTTGTTCTACCGATGTGATTTCTTCGGGCGTCATTTTTGCAAAATGAGAAAAGTCAAAGCGCAATTGTTCTGCATTCACCAAACTTCCTTTTTGTGCTACATGCTTGCCTAAAATATTTCTTAGTGCTGCATGCAACAAATGGGTAGCAGAATGATGCACGGTAATATTTTTTCTATTGTTCGTATTTACTTGTGCTTGAACTGTTGTTGAAATAGAAGCTGGCAGGGTATCTGTAAAATGAATGAATAAATTATTCTCTTTTTTAGTATCGGTTACTTCAATAAAACTGCCATCTTCTAATTGGAAAGTTCCAGTATCACCCACCTGACCTCCACTCTCTGCATAAAAAGGAGTCTCACTGAGTACCCATTGGTAAGCTTCTTTCCCTTTTGCTTTTACTTTTCTGTATTTGATGACAGTTGCTTTGGCAGTGAATGCCGAGTAGCCAGTGAATTTGGTTTCTGTATCTGGACTAATTTGCACCCAATCTCCCGTATCAATAGCCGTTGCGGCACGGCTTCTGTTTTTTTGTTGCAACATTTCTTTTTCAAATCCTGCTTCATCTACTTGCAATTCATTTTCACTTGCAATCAATCTGGTTAAATCTACTGGGAATCCAAAAGTATCAAACAATTCAAATACCAATTTACCTTCGATAGTAGCTTTTTTAGGATGTGTGGCAATAATATCATCCATACGTTTCAATCCTTTTTCCAAAGTTCTCAAAAATCCTTCTTCTTCTTCTTTTACCACTTTGCTTACAAAATCCAATTGACCATTTAATTCTGGAAACACATTCGCAAATTGTTCTGCTAGTAAAGGCATTAATTGGTGCAATAAAGGATGTTTGTAATCGAGATAAGAATAATAATACCTTACAGCTCTTCTTAGTATTCTTCTAATCACATAACCTGCACCAGTATTGGCGGGCAATTGACCATCGGCAATGGTAAAGGCAATGGCTCTAATATGATCGGCAATCACTCTAAAAGCTACGGCTTGTTTACTATCGCTGTAATCGTAAGTTTGATGGGTGATTTTTTCTACTGCTTCAATGGTGCCAGTAAATACATCTGTGTCGTAATTGCTTTTTTTATTTTGAATCACGCGCACCAATCTTTCAAAGCCCATTCCTGTATCCACATGCTTGTTAGGTAGTGCTTCTAAGCTGCCATCTTTTTTTCGGTTGTATTGAATGAATACATTGTTCCAAATTTCAATTACTTGCGGGTGGTCTTTATTCACTAAATCACGACCAGGAATTTTAGCAATCTCTTCCTCTGATCTCATGTCTACATGTATCTCACTACATGGGCCACAAGGACCCGTATCACCCATTTCCCAAAAATTATCTTTTTTATTGCCGTAAATAATTTTTTCATCGGGCACCCATTTTTTCCAAAACTTCAAAGCCTCGCTAGAAGGGGGTAAATTTTCAGATGCGTCTCCTTCAAAAACAGTCACATATAATTTTGCAGGGTCTATGCCATACACTTTCGTTAACAATTCCCAACTCCATGCAATGGCATCTTCTTTAAAATAATCACCAAAGCTCCAATTGCCCAACATTTCAAACATGGTGTGGTGGTAGGTATCTACGCCTACTTCTTCCAAGTCGTTGTGTTTGCCACTTACACGTAAACATTTTTGGGTATCTGCAATTCTGCTATGACTGGGCACTTGATTGCCTAAGAAATAATCTTTAAACTGATTCATCCCCGCATTGGTAAAAAGTAAAGTAGGGTCGTTTTTTACAACAATGGGTGCCGAGGGTACAATGGCATGTCCTTTAGATGCGAAAAAATCTAAAAACTGTTGTCTTGTTTCAGTGCTCGTCATCATCTAGCTTAATTTTAGGCTGTGTTGGTCTTAAAAGCTATATTTGTTATGCTTTTTTAATGTCCTCAAAGGTAAGGAATTAGGGCTTTTTTATGGCCTTTCGGGGCAAATAATAGAACATTTAGATGAAGAAAATAAAATACTTCTTTAATACGCATACGCTTAGATTCGAAAAGGTCGAGGTACCCCTAAGGGTCAGGCTATTGCAGCTTTTTGGTTTTATTGCTGCCTCTATTATTACTGGCGTTGTGATGGTAGTGGTATTGTTTCAGTACATCGATTCTCCTAAAGAAAAATTATTACGTCAACAAAACGAAACTTATAAAGAAAATTACAGTGTATTAGAGGCCCAGCTCAAACAATTAGAATTGCAAATGGCAGAATTGGAAAATAGAGACAATGAAGTGTATCGATCTATTTTTGAATCTAGTCCCATTCCTGACAGTGCAAGGGTAAAAGAGATGGAATCAAAAAAAGAAGTTCGATTGATACAGAACTTATCCAATTCGGCACTGCTTTCAAATTTAATTGGTCAGTTAAATCACCTCACTTTAAGAATGGCCTATCAAACCACTTCGTTTTTAGAGATCAATGCGATGGTAAAAAATAAAGCACAATTATTAAAAGCCATTCCATCCATTCAACCTGTGAGCAATAAAAATTTAAATCGGATTGGTGGAAGTTTTGGCTATAGAATAGATCCGGTTTACAAAGACATTCGTTTTCATCAAGGGCTTGATTTTACTGCACCAATTGGTACCCCTATTTATGCGACCGCAGATGGGGTCATACAAATTGCAGGATTTAATACAGATGGATATGGAAATAAAGTAGTGATCAATCATGGATATGGGTATCAAACACTATATGGCCATATGTTTCGTGTTAAAGTGAAAGTAGGACAATCAATTAAAAGAGGAGAAGTAATTGGTTATATTGGCAATACTGGGAAAAGTACAGGACCACATTGCCATTATGAAGTAATCAAAAGAAATGTAAAGGTAGATCCTGTGTATTATTTTTACAATGATTTAACACCTGCTCAATTTGATCGCTTATTGAAAGCTGCTGCTACCAACAAGCAAAGTCTCGATTAATATTTATTTATACTATGGAACCACAATTGCTTCAATTTTTAAATCGCATCATGCGTACCATTGGACTAGGCGTATTGTGGATGATTCTAAATAGCAGTCTTGGTATTATGTGGGGCTATGCCTATGTAGAAAGTGCTTGGCAAATTAGCAATATCATATTTTATATTTTTCTAGTGACTAGCTTCTTAGGATTACTTTATGTTTTGTATAGAATATGGCGCCATCCCATTGGCATTAAGATAGATTAAGCATTCCGTATCCGCTTTGTTTTACTAACTGCTGTGGTCGGCAATGGCCTTCCATTCCCCATTTATTTTTCTAAATAAAAGTGTAAAATAGCCACTAGCATCTCCAACGGTTCTAGTTAAATGCCATTTCCCAATTACAAAATAATGATTGGTATTTAAAGGCTTTACGCTAATCAATTGAAACTCCAATTTGCCCATATGACTGGTATCGGGGTAATTCTTTTTATAATTATTGAGTGTTGTTGCATAACCGTAAGTAGGTCCATTTTTTCCAATATAAACCAAGCTATCATTCTCCCAATAGCCCACCATAAAAGCATTTAAATTGCCTTTGTTCCAAGCTTTGGTCTGATTGGCTAAAATGCCTCGAATGGCTTGTTCATCTTTGTTTTGAGCAAAGGAGGTACTACTTAATAAAATAGTAATGAATAATAGATATTTTTTCATAGGTTTAATTTTTAGGTTTGATGTTGATTGAATTTTTGGATGTATACCAAGGTTGCTCTATTTTTTTACATTGAAAAGTTAAGACAAATAAATAAAAACAACTTAATTTACAGCTATGACTTATCAAAAACATTTAAAAAAAGATGTAAAATTAACTTTATTATTAAAAGGGGAGCCCTATACTTTAAAGAAAAGGAAGCATACGGCAGTGCGGTTAATTGCAAGTATTATAAGTCAACAATTAAATACCAAAGTAGCTAAGATTATTTTTTTACGTTTTTTGGATATTTACAATGGCCAGGAACCTACCATGTCAGAAGTGGCAGCAACCCCCGTCGAAACCCTACGCAGTATTGGCCTAAGCAGTTCTAAAGTAAATTATGTACATAATGTAGCTCATTTTTTTATTGACAATAAGATCACAGATAAAAAATTGTATGCCATGGAGCCTGAAGCGGTGATTGAATTATTGACACAAATTAAGGGTGTGGGTGCTTGGACTGTAGAAATGTTATTGATGTTTAGTCTTGGCCATGAAAATGTTTTTGCAGTAGATGATTTAGGCATTCAACAAGCCATGATTGGTTTATACAAAATAAAATTTACTACCAAAAAAGAATTAAAAACAAAGATGCTTAAGAAAGCAGCAACTTGGGCACCCTTTAAAACCTATGCCTGTTTGCATTTGTGGCAATGGAAAGACGACAAAGGCGCTGTGTAAATTAAGCAGAGTTTCTTGCAGCGTTGATTACTCCAAACATGGTTCTGGTCAATAATTTTTCATAAGCAGCCAATAAGCTAGCTTCCAATAGAGGCTTTTGTACTTTAGACAATGTGTATTGTTGAATGGTTAATAAAGGCAATACGATACGATCTCTTAATAAAATTGAATGTTTGGCAACGGTATCGGCCTCCATTAAACTTTTCGCATTGTTTAATTCTAAATACAATTGAGTAGTTAATTTAAACTCTTCTTTGATCGTTTGCCAAATGGGGTTGAATTCGGTATCTGCTTCGATGTATTTGGTAATAGCAAAATTCGATTTCACCATACTCATCATACTGTTGTCAATTAAGGTTCTAAAAAAAGAAACGTTATTAAATAAGGATTGTACTTCATTCCACAACCCTTTTTCTTTTAATACTTGTAATGCTGTACCGACACCATAAAAACCTGGTACATTTTGCTTTAGTTGGCTCCAGCTTCCTACAAATGGAATGGCTCTTAGATCGCTAAAACTTAAACTGTTACCGGTTCCTCTTTTTGTTGGACGACTGGCAATATTGCTTTTACCGTAATAATTTAAAGGACTAAATTTTTGCAAGTAGGACAAAAATAAAGGCTGCTCTTTTAATTGCTGATAAGATGCGTAACTGATATTGCCCATTTCTTCTAGTATGCTTCGGTCTCGTTCAGACAATTGTAGTTTAGTTTCTGCAAACAATTCATTGCTCAAGCCTGCACTTAATAATTGTTCTAAATTGTATTGAGCTGATTGAATGGTACCAAAATTGGAAGTGATGGTTTGCCCCTGCACTGTCAATTGAATTTCATTGTTCTCAATTTGATTCCCCATGGATGCATAAAACTGATGCGTTTTACCACCACCTCTTGAAGGTGGACCACCTCTTCCATCAAAAAACTTTACAACCAATTGATGCTTTCTAGAGATAGCAGTTAATGTTTCTTTGGCTTTATAAATACTCCAATTGGCTTGTAAATAACCTCCATCTTTTGTACCATCGCTGAACCCCAACATGATGGTTTGTTCTTGTTTTCTAAAGCTTAAATGTGTTGCATACAAAGGGTATTGGTATAAAGTATCCATAATGGCTTCGGCAGCAGCTAAATCATCAATGGTTTCAAAAAGTGGTACAATATCTACCGTTTTTAAATTTTCATCCCATCCACACAATCTAAATAAAGCATACAATTCCATCACATTTACTTCCGATTGACAATTGCTTATCACATATCTATGGCAACCTGCTTCTCCATTCATGGCTTGAACGGTGCGCATGGCATCAATACTTTCTAGTGTATCTTTTGTTATGGTATCAGCAAAATCATTTGGGTTTAAGCTCCCAGATAATTTACTTAGGATTTCTAATTGAGCCTTAGTTTCTGAGATTTCATAATGATCAGGTAGTAATTTTTTCCCAGTGCTGGCAAGAATTGTTTCATTTATTTTCATCAATACGGAATGATGGATTCTGCTGTCTTGTCGAATGTCCAAAGAAGCGAAATGCGTGCCAAATAAATGTACTTTGTGCAATAAACTTTCCAATCTGGAAAGGTAAAGAGAATGATCTTCCTCAATAATTTTTTTCTTAATGGTTTCTAAGCTAGCAATGATTTCTTCCACCGCAATCGGGTGGCTCTCGTCAGGTCTAAAAACATTTTCATACAACTTAGCTTCCAGATTATTTAAAAGCACATCGATGCCAGAGAAAGTCAATTTTCTTTTTAATTTTCTTACATCTCTGTAATAACAAACAATAATGCTACTTCTCAATCCCTTGGCTACATGAATGGTAGTGGCTGCATTTACAAAAGGATTGCCATCTCTATCTCCACCTGGCCAAAAGCCCAATTCAATAAAAGGATTGTTGCCCGTATAATTACTATCAAAAATTTCATTCACAATGCCACTATAAATATTCCCTATAGCATGATAGAAAACATTTTCTAAATACCACATTAGGTTTAAAGCTTCCTCTGCAGGGCTAGGTTGTTTTTTATTGAAGAATGGGGTAAGGCCTAGTTGCTGAATGTATTGATTGATGGTATGAAAATCATTTTTACCAATGGCTTCACCCATGTCATGAATGATGCCTAATACATTCGCTGGATAAAACTGGGTGGGATGCGCTGTTAAAACTATGCGCACTTTAAAATTTTCAAGCTTGTTTTTCAAAGCTTCTTCTTTGCCTGTAAAGGCAACATCTCTTATTAAAGTTTTTAAACTTCCTGGCCCTTCTACATCATTAACCGATGTGAATGCTGCATCTTCAATGGCATCAAAAAGCACAACTTGTCTTTCGATGTATTGTACATATTTAAATAAGTGATCAATTTTTTCTGTTTCTGTTTCTACTTGGGTGTGTCTGCTAAAAAAATAATCAACAATTTCATTGGGCGATTTCCCTTTGGCATAACCTTCTTCGCAGATTTGTAATAATATAGGAAGCAATGCGCCCACATTGGCAACGCCTGAATAGGGCAATGCTGCAAATAAACTATTGTAGATAATGTATTTATCAGATACATTTCTTCTAAATTGTTGTGAATAAAGGTTGGTGCTAAGTGTCATCATTTGCAGTGTAAAGGTACTACAAATTAAACTTGAAATGGTGAAAGCCTTGCCAGCATTGATTCCTAATGAATGTTTGTTTTATAATTAAAGCGTAGGAATATGTGTTGGATGTGTAAGGTCATGGTAAAATGCAAAAGTCCATTGTTCTTTAGCGCCTTCAAGCCACCAGGTTTGTCTGTATTCCATACTTTTCTTTCCATCCAAATCGTATTTTGCTACAAATTTGGATTTCATCTGTTGTAATTGAGGTGCTACATCTGCTCCAAAAAATAGGGTTTCTCCATTTTCTTTAATCCATGCTACTTGATGAAATGGGCTGTGCGCGCCTGTTACTTGATAATGAATAAGATCATCAATGATTCCCTCATCTTCTGTCAACCACTCTACGCCACTGAAAGCTGCAAGGGTTTCCACCTGTGTTCTTACATTGGGGTCTTTGGAATTTTCTATCACTTCATCAAAGTTTCTTTTTTGAACATAATATTTTGCATAAGGAAAACTTATAAATCTTTCTTGATGTGCTGGGTGCATGTAACTGATGCCACCTATATGGTCTTTGTGTAAATGACTCAAGAAAACCTTGGTAACAGAAGATGGATTGATCCCCAAAGCCATTAAATTGGCATGTATTTGCAATATGCCTTCTTTATGGTGATACCCTAATCCAGTATCCAATAAAATAATGTCTTTTTCAGTAATCACAACAAAGGGTTGTACTTCTACCAAAATACTTCCCTTGGGTCTATTTTGAAATTGTTCATTGCTTTTTTCAAATGGGACAAAAACCTTGGTAGAGTCTATCGAAAAACAACCTTCGGATAAAGGATAAATACGCATGGAGCAAAATTAAGCATTAACGAAGCACCATTTGCCGATCGGCGTCTAATCTTAATAAAATAAATAAAAGTACCGTAAAGGTTAATAAGGAAGATCCTCCATAACTAATTAATGGAAGTGGTATGCCTACCACAGGGAACAAACCAACGGTCATACTGATGTTAACGGCAATATGAAAAAAGAAAATGCCTACTACGCTGTAGGCGTATACTCTAGAAAAAACACTTCTTTGTCTTTCGGCAATCCGAATGAGTCGAAATAAGAAAAATAAATACAAAGCTAAAAATACAAAAGTACCTACAAACCCAAAAGCTTCGCCTAAGGATGTAAATATAAAATCGGTATGTTGTTCTGGAACATATTTTCCTCTGGTTTGTGTTCCTTTTAAAAATCCTCTTCCCCAAAATCCACCAGACCCAATCGCAATCTTACTTTGTTTTACATTGTAATCGTCTGGTTTTTTTCCATGATGTTCGCCCGAACTGGAAGCAGATTTTTTATTTTGTGAACAATCGTATTCTTTTCCTATCATGCTGTATATCCTGGTACTTTGGTAACACTCAAATACATGATTGAAAATATAGGGCACTGCAAAACGCACAGTTCCAAAACAAATACCCCAAATACCAATGACAAGTAAAATTTTATTTTTATTTTTTTTGAATTTTTTAATCATGGAAAAAATAAATAATCCTGCAATGGCAGTTAATATGATGGCAAGCACGCTAGGTTCTAATAATAAAGTGGCAATCACCAATATTGCAAAGGAAAGTAAGACTACTAAAATTACAGGTGGCAAACCTTCACGATACATGGCAAAAATAAATGCACTGTACACCAAGGCCAAACCCATTTCATGTTGCATGATAGATAAAACAGCCGGCAATGCAATGGCTGCGCCAGCAATTAAATGAGATTTTAATTTTTTAAAATCAGTTTCGGGCTTGGATATAAATTTTGCAAGAAATAAGGCAGTAAATATTTTACACAATTCTGCAGGTTGCAAATTAAACCCACCCGCAATGGGTATCCAGCTTTTTGACCCATTGATATTTTTTCCTAATACAAAAGTAGCCAACATTAAAAGTATACCTGCTGCATAAGAGATGTTTGCAAAAGCTGTAAATACTTTACTGTCTAGCAATAAAATAAAGATGGCCACCACTGCGCAGAAAATAGAAAAATAAATTTGTTTGCTAAAATTGGTTTTAGCCATTAAAATGGTACCACTCCAATTTAAACTAGGATTGTATTCGACCATAAATATACACAGCACACCTATAGCCACCATGATCAGGTACAATACAATGACTGCTAGGTCAGTGCCTTTAGAAAAATCATGGTTGGTATTAGATGTCATTTTGTTTTGAAATGTGTTTTTTCTTTTTATGCGATGGAGTTAATGCGTTCTCTTTATTTTTTTGTGGCACGGGAATGGGTGCGGGAGGCACTTTATTTTTTTGAAAGGTATCTATTTTTGAAAGGGTATCAATTTTAGGTTGAATGGGGGCTGTTTCAGAAACCATTTCCATATCCCAAATGTCGGACAACTCATCGTTATTGTAATTAAGCGGTGTCAACATTTCAGTTTTATTGTTTCTAATGTACCAATCTTTTATAGCTGCAGGCATTAAATCTACATTGGATAAATAATCTACTTTGGTTTTGCTTTCTTTGGTTAAGGTATCATTCAAATACTTTTCCATCAATAAGCCACCAATAGGACCTGCCCAAGTGGCACCAAATCCAGCATTTTCTACTACCACTGCCACTGCAATTTTTGGATTGTCTTTAGGTGCAAAGCAAACAAATAAGGAGTGATTTTTCCCGTGTGGATTTTGTGCAGTACCTGTTTTGGCGCAAAACTCATGTCCTGGCACTTTAATAAAAGCGGCCGTACCAAATACAGTGACTCCATACATGCCTTCTTTAATAATGTCAAAATATTCTTTAGGTATTTTGGTAACCGCTTGTTTGGTTCTAAATTTTGCCAATACTTCTTTATCTGTCTCATCTTCCTCTTCCACACTGTCGACAAAATGGGGGGTATAATAATAACCTTGATTGGCAATAAAGGCCATGGCATTGGCCAATTGCAAAGGTGTGGCAGTCATTCTATCTTGACCAATTCCTAAGGTAAGCATGTAACAACTGTTCCAAAATTTAGCACCTCCAAAATCTTTATTGTATTGCGCTGTATCTGGAATGCTTGCTCTGTTTTCACTTGGTAAATCAATGCCTAATTTTCTTCCCAATCCAAAACCATTCACATATTCTTTCCATTTCAAATAGCCCAATTTTGCATTGTGGTATTTTGGATTGTCAATGGCCATTCTGAATACCTGTAAAAAATAAGAGTTGCATGAATTGGCTAATGCCAATTGTAAATTGGCCGCATGTCCGGCATTATGGTGTTCACATTTACGTGGATCACCACAAGCGGTATACAATCCAAAACAATTGTATCCAAAACTTGGAGTAATCAAGCCTTCGTCCAATGCAATCAATGCGCCCATAGGCTTGAAAGTAGAACCTGGAGGGTATTGCCCTTTGATGGCACGATTGTATATTGGACGGGCGGTATCGGTTAGCAATCGACCAATTGTTTTTCGACGTTGATTTCCCGTAAGTAAATTGGGATTGTATCCTGGACTAGATGCCATTGCAATGATGCTTCCTGTTTTAGGATTGATGGCCACCGCACTTCCAATTTTATGTTGCAATAATTTTTCGGCCAATTGTTGTACTTCCACATCCATACTGGTGTATAAATTTCTTCCAGCTATGGCTACGGTATCAAATTGACCTTTTTCAAATGCGCCTTGTATTTTTCCTTTATTGTCTCTTAAATATCTTTTCACACCTCTTTGTCCCATTAAGATAGACTCGTATTGTTTTTCTAAACCAGTCATCCCTGCATAATCACCCATCTCATAGCCCTCTTCTGCATGCTTTTCTAAAAATTTTACATCTACTTCAGCCACATAGCCCAATACATGCGCTGCAGTATTGTAGGGATAATTTCTGATAGAACGCTCCGTTAAAGAGAAACCAGGTAAACGATACAAATTTTCAGTTATTTGCGCATACACTTCGGTAGAAAGAAAGGGTTCAAAAATGCCCGATTTTACTCTTGAATTTTTGACAATCACTTCGATCATTCTTTTGCTATATTCTTCTTTGTCTATATTTAAAATGGAACATAGTGTTGCTGTGTCTACTCCCTTGGCTTCATTCGGGATGACCACCAAATCATAACTAATGGTATTTTCAAGTAAGGCTCTTTTTTTTCTATCAAAAATAATTCCTCTATCGGGGTAAATAATTTTTCTAAAAATGGCATTGTTGTTGGCAGCAAGCACATATTTAGAAGAAAAGATTTGCAAGCTCACTAATTGCAATATGATTAAAGAAAAGATTACTCCGATGATGATTTGAATGATGCGACCTCGGTTCGAATTGTACATAACTGTAGATTATCTTTTTATCTTTCTTCGGTTCATGGCCAATTCAACTATAAAAATCAAAAGCACACTAATTAAAGTGGTGGCAAATACTTTGCCTAAAAAATATCCGAAACTTCCAAATTGCAACCACTCTAATAAAACCAAATAAAAGTGATGGATAAATGTAAGGGCAAAAACATAGAAGGCATATGGTCCCCAGCCCATTGAACCAATACTGGGCTCTCTATTAATTTCTTCAGAAGCTTCTTGAGATAAAAGTAAATTTAAGATGGTGGGTCTGAAATATCCAAGCAAACTACAAGCAGCGGCATGTAAACCGGGTGTATTGGTAAATAAATCTAACGCATAACCAGTAATAAAACCAAGAAGGGTGAGTGTAATTCTCTTGGTACCAAATGGCAACCACAATAAAAATAAAAAATAAAAATAAGGGGTGATGTATTGATGTAATGGAGGTACCTCATTCAAAATAACAATTTGAATGAACAGAAATAAAACAAACCTAGCCGTATTTTTTATCAGGTTATTCATTTTTGGGCTCGTTTTTTTCTACATTTTTCTGATCTGCCATACGTCTATTCTCTACTAAATAAATATATTCTAAATTATAAAAATTTGTAGTGGATTTTACATTCAAAGTCAAGTAATTGCTTGAGGCATCTTTAATTACACTCGTCACCCGACCAATCATTAACTGTGCAGGAAAATTAGAGGAGTAGGGACTGGTTAAAACAGAATCTCCAATTTTTGGTGCAGCACTTTTGGAGATGTTCTTTAATACCAATACACTAGGGTCTTCGCCGTCCCATTCGATACTTCCCGCTATTTTATCCCTTTTTAACATGGCACTCACTTTGCTATTTCGATGCAGTAAGCTCATGATTTTGCTGTAATGGTCGTTGACTTCTATCACCACACCCACAATACTACCTTCTGGGCTAATGGCTGCCATGTCTTTTTTGACACCTTGCAAGCTACCTCTTTCAATGGTGATGTAATTTTTTTGAAGCGTAAAAGTATTGCCTACCACTTTGGCTGGGTAGTAAAAGAACTTTCTAATTTTCTCTAAACTGTCTTTTCTTAAAACAAGGGTGCCTAATTTTTTTGTAGTATCAAATGGAACAAAATTTTGTGCCAACTGATTTCTAAGTGCTGTATTTTCGGCAGTTAACTGCGCATTGATTTTACTTAAATTAAAATAGTAAGCCCAGTTATTGTATTTTTTATTGATGTTACCCGTAACTTGATTGCTCCAACCACCAAAAAATGTTTGGTAAGTTTTATTATAGGAAGACAACATGACCAATGATACAATTTGCAGTATCAAAAAAGCTATGAATGTAAAATTTTGTCTTATAAACCCAATGATATTCTTCAATGGTCATCTCCTTTAAGCAAGTTCATTAATATTCTTTTATCTCATGATAAAAGGAAAGCGCTGGTAATTTTTCAACGCAATGCCTGTTCCGCGCACCACACTTTTAAGTGGATCCTCTGCAATGTGCACAGGCAATTTAATTTTTTGACTCAATCTTTTATCCAAGCCACGCAATAAAGCACCACCACCCGTTAAGTACAAACCTCTGCGATAAATATCCGCTGCTAATTCGGGCGGCGTCGTTTCCAAGGCTTTTAAAATAGCTTCTTCAATTTTAAAAATACTTTTGTCTAATGCCTCTGCAACTTCTTGGTAAGTAACCATAATTTGTTTAGGAATACCTGTAACTAAGTCACGACCGTTGACTGGCATGTCATCTGGAGGATTGTCTAAATCTTTCAATGCAGCGCCAACATGTATTTTAATTTGTTCTGCGGTACGCTCACCAATTAATAAACTATGATAACGTCTTAATGCTTCCATGATGTCTGCAGTAAATTCATCTCCTGCAATACGAATACTTTGATCACAAACTATTCCTGCAAGTGCGATGACTGTAATACCTGTTGTTCCACCTCCAATATCAATAATCATATTTCCAACTGGCTCTTCTACATCAATTCCAATTCCCAATGCAGCTGCCATCGGTTCATGAATCATATATACTTCTTTTGCACCAGCTTGCTCTGCACTATCGCGTACGGCTCTTTTCTCCACTTCGGTAATGGAAGAAGGAATACATATAACCATTCTCCAACTTGGAGGAAACAAAGGCTTCTTTGGATAAATCATTTTCATCAACTCGCGAATCATTAATTCGGCAGCGTTGAAATCGGCAATGACACCATCTTTTAATGGGCGAACTGTTTTAATACTTTCGTGCGTTTTTTCATGCATCAACAATGCTTTCTTGCCTACGCCTAAAACTTCTTTCATATTATTCCTATTCAAAGCAATAATAGAAGGTTCATTCACTACCACTTCGTCGTTGTGAATAATTAGCGTATTGGCTGTACCTAAGTCCATCGCTATTTCTTGCGTAAAAAAATTAAATAATCCCATTGTGCATCAGTATTTGAATAGTTCAGATTGAATGAAGCAAAATTCATCTAAAATCCTTACACTACAAAGCTTTTTGCAAATGAATCAATATTTTTTCAAATATTTTTTTAAGGAAATTCGTAGCCAATATCTTTTCTAAAATACATGCCTTCAAATTGAATCTTAACCAAGGCTTTTTGTGCGTGTATGACTGCATTTTTTAAGCTGTCTCCTGATGCAGTAACAGTTAAAACGCGCCCGCCAGTAGTTACTACAGCATTTTGATGAAACCCAGTACCAGCTTGGAATACATGAATTTCTGGAATTGCTGCGGCTAACTCAATTCCGGTTATGGGAAGATTTTTTTGATAGGCACCTGGTGAACCGCCACTCACGGCCATTACAGTTGCAAAAGATGCATCTTGATATTGAATATTTACATCAATCAAAGTGCCGTTATCGGTAGCGGCCAATAAGCTTACCAAATCGGTTTGTAACCTAGGTAGAATTACCTCTGTTTCAGGATCGCCCAATCGACAATTGTATTCAATAACATAGGGTATCCCCCCACAATTCATCAATCCAAAAAATACAAAACCTTTGTAAACAAGGCCTTCTTCTTGAATGCCTTTAATGGTAGGTGCAATGATGCTTGTTTCTACTTTTTGCATAAAAATAGCATCCATAAATGGGACTGGGCTTACACATCCCATGCCCCCGGTATTCAATCCAGTATCGCCCACTCCAATTCTTTTGTAATCCTTGGCATGGCCAATAATTTGATAATTTGTGCCATCGGTTAAGGCAAAAACGCTCACCTCAATACCTTCTAAAAACTGCTCTATCACTACTTTTGAACTGGCTTCACCAAACTGTTTGTCCTGAATCATTTCTTTAAAACAAGTCAAAGCTTCAGCATGGGTATTGGCAATGATGACCCCTTTACCAGCGGCCAAGCCGTCTGCTTTTAAAACAATAGGAAGGGAATGGGCACTGATGTAGGCTAAACCAGCCTCGTAATTTTCAATCGTAAATTCGGCATAAGCAGCAGTGGGAATATGGTGCCTTTGCATAAAGTGTTTGCTAAAAGCTTTGCTGCCCTCTAATTGCGCAGCTTTAGCCGATGGACCGATCACATTGATCCATGATGTAGCTGGATCCTCGCTAAAAAAGTCAAAAATGCCTTTCACCAAGGGCTCTTCTGGCCCGACAACAATCAATTCAATATTCTTTTCAATGGCAAGTGCTTTCAACCCGACAAAATCATTGACTTGAATAGGGACATTGGTCCCAAATTGAGCAGTACCAGGGTTCCCAGGAGCTATAAAGATATCCCCAGCTTGATGGCTTTGCGCCATTTTCCAAGCCAATGCATGCTCCCTTCCGCCGCCGCCAATGATCAGAATATTCATATATCGATGTTTGAAGCACGAAAGTAAAATTTATTGGATGGATTTTATTAATTTGAGTCAATTAAATAAATACAGCTTATGTCTTCTTCTAATCAAAAGCACCCTAAAGGATTGTATGTCTTGTTTGCAACCGAAATGTGGGAGCGATTCAACTACTATGGCATGCGTGCCATTTTGGTATTGTTTTTGACAAAAGCCTTGTTGTTTGACAAAGTATTTGCTTCGCAAGTATATGGTAGTTATACCGGTTTGGTGTATTTGACACCACTTTTGGGTGGATATATTGCAGACAGGTATTGGGGTAATAATAAGTCCATTATTGCAGGGGGCTTGGTGATGGCGATTGGAGAATTTGTACTGTTTTTTTGCGGTCATTTTTATGAAAATGCTGCCTTGGCTATGCCTTTGTTTTATATTGGTTTGGGTTGTATGATTGCCGGCAATGGATTTTTCAAGCCCAATATTTCTAGTATGGTAGGGCAATTGTACCCCAAGGGTGATAAGAAAATTGACGCAGCGTATACTATTTTTTATATGGGTATTAATACCGGGGGAGCCATTGGCCCTTTTGTATGTGGATTTTTTGGAGATACCGGCAAATCGGGGGATTTCAAATGGGCGTTTTTTGCAGGCGGTGTGGCCATGCTGTTAAGCGTAATTACTCAAATGATGTTTCAGAAAAAATTTTTAGTAAATGCCGAAGGACAATCTATTGGCAATGCACCTAAAGATGCACCAAAATTTTTCCAAAAAATACCTGTGATGGTGGGCTTCTTATTTTTAATTTCTTTAGTGACCATTGCTTTGGTTTATATCGATATCAAAGTAGTGAGTTATTTATTTTGGTTATTACTAGCTTGTATTATTTTAATTGCCACGATTATTTTTTCTGACAAATCATTAGATCTTATTCAAAAGAAAAAAGTGGCGGTATTGTTTACGGTTTCTTTCTTTGTCATCTTTTTTTGGAGTGCCTTTGAACAAGCAGGGGCATCTCTTACTTATTTCGCTTCGGAAAACACACAAAGGGATTTGGGTTTTTTTGTAGTGCCTTCTAGTTTTTTCCAATCACTCAATTCTATTTTTGTGGTTTCCTTGGCACCCTTAGTAGCATGGATATGGATTAAGTTAGGTAAGCGAGAACCCTCTTCCCCTTTTAAAATGGCCCTGGGGTTGATGTTGTTGGCATTTGGATATTTATGGATTGCAACAGGCGTCAATGGGGTAGGTGCTGGCGTTAAAGTAAGTATGATTTGGTTGATAGGCATGTACATGATGCATACATTTGGAGAATTGTGTTTGTCACCTATTGGTTTGGCTATTTTTAATAAATTAGCGCCTGTTAAATTCGCCTCTTTGTTAATGGCAGTATGGTTTACAGCCAATGCCTTTGCGAATAAATTAGCTGGAGTATTTAGTGCATTGTATCCTGAAAATGGAAAGGTTACTTCTTTTGCGGGCTATCAGATTTCCAATTTACATGAATTTTTTATGTTCTTTGTTTTTATGGCAGGCCTGGCTTCTATCATCCTGTTTTTGATTTCAAAAAAGTTAAAAAATCTAATGACGCAGTAAATGCTAATTTGGAAAATTTAAAAATGATTGACGCTTTTAGAATTGAATGCGTAAACTTCCAAAAACGCCAAAGTTTTGTATCGGTTGCATGCGCGAAGGACTGTAATTTGCAGGATAAGGTGGTGCATCTCTCCAAACAAAATCAATTCTAAAAAATTTAAAAATATTATCAAAGCCGGTGCCGTATTCTAAATAAAATCTAGACTTTAAGGACCTTAATTGATAGGGCCCCAATTCTGTTCTATTAAATGTTCTGTTGGCACTATTCATTTCACCCCATACACCTTTAAATGTCCAGAACTGTCTAATTTTTGTACTACGAAAAATGGGAATTAAGTTGATTAATTTTTTTTCAAAATTGTGTTCAATTTGAAAACCAGCATAGGAGTCACTATAGTATTCAAAACGGTTCATTAAGTTAAAACCATTTTTATTGTATACATATACTTCGTTGCCTGGATGCAATTCCAACAACATAAAAGGTAGGCTGTCTCCATAAATTTTTCCAGCATAAGCATTGTAGGTTAGCACACCAAAATTGGGTAGGCGCAGTTTTTGCTCCAAACCGGCATGGATTTTAGTGTATTGATAGCTGCTACCAAGGACCCCTTTAAATCCTTCACTTACTCTCAATTCAAAAATAGGGTCACTGCCTTTAAATCGAATGACTCTTCTGTTGTTAATGATTCTTTTTTCACCTGGGGCATATCGCAATCGGTAAGTTAAATCAGTATTGATGATGGCTTGACTGACTCCATTTTGAAATATGGTTTTTGTTGGCAAAGGTGTAAAAGGACTGTATTCAATATTGGTCAATGTCAAATTATTGCTTAAGCCATTGTCCCATTCCTTGGTCATGCCTATTTTCTTTTCTTCTTCACCCAAAAATTTCTGTGGAATTCCAGGCCTTCTTAAAATTTGTGAAAAAATATTGTCAATGCTGACATCTTCTTCACTAAATCTTACTCTACCATTATCCAAGTCATTCAAATAAGACGCTTGAATACTCCATCCTTTTGAATTTGGAATTTTATATTGCAAGGCAAATTTTTCTTTCCAATTCCCGTCTTTCATGCCATAAGCCAGGTAGCCTGAAATTTTCCAGTTGTTGCTAAAAGCAGTAGTGGTAGATAAATCAAATCTTAACCTAGTCGATTCCAATTGGTTCCCACTCACCCATTTGTACCAAGGCCCAATTTCAAATTTTCCAAACTTTCTGTATCCATCCAATAAGAATTCAATATTTCTGGTATAGGTTTTAAATAAGGGAATGGTCTTTAAAGTGTCAATTGTTTTACGAATGCTTTCTTCATTTTTATTTAATGTATCATGTCTAAGCTTAGTCCATTCTGTATTAAGTAAAGTAGAAGCATTGCCAAGTAGAACAACTTGATCTTTTTTATTATTCAAGCTTATATTTTCTTTTATCCAGGCAGCGTCTAAGTTGAATTTTTTATAGGAAATACTTTTGCGAACAATAAAAGTTAATTTATCATTAGGAAAAGGAGATAAGTCGGCCGTAATTTTATCTTTAGAGAAAATCATTTTTTTATTTTCCCGCTTAACAAATTCTAAATTAATATTAAGTCTATTTACAAAATTGATGTCAGCAGTGGTTGAAATATTTAAATTAACTTTATAGATGGCCCAGGTTTCAGCGTCAATCCAGGCATCTCCAATAAAAGTATTTTCGCCTTCTCTTAAAGGGTTAAATAAAAGATGAAATATTTTTACACCTTTAATGTATTGTGTATCTGCGCCTTTAAAATTGTAAAAATTGTCTGCAAATTCACTGATCGGACTAATGAATTCCTTTCCAAATACTTTCATGTAGTTGTCGTAAATATTCACTTTTTGATTTACACCAGCAATTAATTGAAGTAGGGCTTCGCTTTGTATACCATGACTTTGAGCAGCTTTAACAACTTCTCTTGTATTTTTTGGATTTTTAGTATAATAGAAATCAGATAGGGACTCTGACATTAATACGGGTAGAAATGGCTTGGTTTCTGTAACACTATCAATATTGTCTAAGATAAAAGAGAATGGCTTTAAGAAATTGATATTGCTAAAGCTATTTTTATTGACATTGTTTAAATCTAGTTCTAATTTGTTGTATAATTCACAACTGTATTGTGGATATTGATAGGGATTGTTTTCTGCTTTGTGCTCCACCACCAATTTCCACCATCTTAGCCCTTTATTAAATTTTGATTTTACTACCGCTTCTTGTTTCGAAGTAGTGTAGTTTAAATAAATAAGAAGGGAATCTTTTTTATGTAATGATACATCCATTTTAATTGGATCATATCCAACATAGGAAACCAACAAACTGTCTTTATATAAACTAGATTTATTTACTTTAAAATTACCAGTACTGTCTGCAACGGTCCCTTTTTTAGAAACTGTCCAACCAATACTTGCAAAAGGAATGGGCTCTTTAGTAAAGGCATCCATCACCTTTCCTACCATCATAGGAGGTGCTTGTGCTATTGTATTATTTATTTTTAACAATAGCGCGAGTAGGAATAAAAATGGAATTTTCATAAGACAGTTACAAGATAATTACAATCTTTTTAGATTAATAATTATATAAGTGTTAATTCTATAAAAATGCTATTTTGTAGTAGGTTTTTATTCTTTTATGCATCAAAATTATTACAAAACTCCCTTTACAATTTCTTCCACCACAGCCGGATCGAGTAAAGTTGAGGTATCTCCTAAACTTTTCAATTCACCTTCAGCAACCTTCCGCAGTATGCGACGCATGATTTTTCCAGAACGGGTTTTAGGAAGACCCGATACAAATTGTATTTTATCAGGCTTGGCGATAGGCCCAATGATTCTAGTGACTGTTTGTAAAATATCTTTTCTAATCATATCTGCAGTACCATGTGTGTCTTGCCCATGCGAGCCAGTATAAATGACAAAAGCATAAATACCTTGTCCTTTTACATCGTGCGGAAATCCTACTACTGCGCTTTCTACCACACCGGCATGCATATTAATCGCATTCTCTACTTCGGCGGTACCAATTCTATGACCACTTACATTTAAGACGTCATCCACACGGCCGGTGATTCTAATTTGGCCTAATTCATTTTTTAAAGCACCGTCTCCAGTGAAATATAAATTTGGATAAGTGGCGAAATAATTGGTTCTGCATCTTTCATGATCGCCATAAGTAGTCCGAATGGTGGCAGGCCAAGGTTGCGTAATACATAAATTACCGCGGTACAACCCATCTTCCATTCTAGTTACTTCTTCTCCTTTCTCGTCAACTAAAATGGTTTTCACACCTGGCATGGGATAAGTCGCCCAACCAGGCTTGCCAGGAGTAATGCCTGCCATATTAGAAATCATGATGCCTCCTGTTTCTGTTTGCCACCATGTATCAACAATGGGGCATTTTTTCTTTCCGATATTTTCATCATACCAATGCCATGCTTCTTCATTAATAGGTTCGCCTACAGTACCTAATACTTTTAAACTACTTAAATCATGTCCTTGTATCGGACCCAATCCAAAACTCATCAACGATCTAATAGCAGTAGGTGCTGTATATAAAATATTGACTTTGAATTTATCTATGATATCCCAGAACCTTCCTGCATCGGGGAAAGTAGGAATGCCTTCAAACATAAGAGATGTACCTCCTGCACTCAATGGTGCATACACGATATAACTATGTCCTGTAATCCATCCAATATCTGCGGTGCAGAAAAAAAGATCATTGGGTTGGTATTGAAAAACATTTACAAAAGTATAATTCGTATAAATCATATAACCAGCAACGCTATGTACTACGCCCTTGGGTTTACCCGTTGAACCAGAAGTATATAAAATAAATAAAGGATCTTCTGCATCCATCTCCACTGCTTTCACCGAACTAATGCCTTGCGCTTCTACTTTTTTTATTTCCTCTTCCCACCAAAGATCACGGCCTTTTAACATGGAAACAGCCGTTCCAGTTCTTGTACAAACAAGCACATTTTTTATGGTGGTATTGCCTACTAGTGCATCATCAATAATAGATTTTAATGGAATGTCTTTGGCACCTCTGTAAGCACCATCGCAAGTAATAATATAAGTGGCTTTTGCATCCTCTAATCGGTCTGCAATACTTTGTGCAGAGAAACCGCCAAAAATTACACTATGAATGGCGCCAATTCTTGCACAGGCTAAAACTGCAATGGCCAATTCAGGTATCATGCCCATATAGATACAAACGCGATCGCCTTTTTGTACGCCATTATTTAGGAGTACTTGCGCAAATTGACATACATCTAAATGCAATTGTTTATAAGTAATAATGCGATGATTTTCTTTAGGATCATTTGGCTCCCAAATAATCGCAGGCTTATCTCCATTTTTTACCAAATGTCTATCGATACAATTTTCAGTAATGTTTAATGTACCGCCTTTGAACCATTCTACTTTTGGTTCCGTAAAATTCCATTCCAATACTTGATCCCATTTTTTTATCCAAGTAAAATTTTCTGCAATGTCCCCCCAAAATTTTTCAGGATGGTCAATGCTATTTTTATAAGCTTCCTGATAGGCTGCTAAGGTTTTAATTTGATAGGGGTAGCTCATAATCGTTGTTTGAATAAATAATGATTACCAAATTTACATTTTTCAGTTTAAATATTTAACTTGAATACTCACTTGCAAACAAATAAACTATGAACCAAGAAAAAGAACAAAGTAATATTGCTTTTGTGATTGGTGCTTCTTCGGTTGGCACTTTAATTGAGTGGTATGATTTTTACCTATTTGGCATGTTGGCCACCATTATTTCAAAACAGTTTTTTCCAGCAAATGCAGGTACAGCAGCACTTTTAAGCACTTTGGCCATCTTTGCAGCAGGTTTTATTGTTCGACCTTTTGGGGCCTTGGTATTTGGACGCTTAGGCGACTTGATAGGCCGTAAGCATACTTTTTTACTGACATTAATCATCATGGGTGGATCCACGTTTGCCATAGGATTGGTGCCTGGCTATGCTACTATTGGATGGGCAGCGCCCATTTTGGTTTTAATACTTCGTTTATTACAAGGTTTGGCTTTAGGAGGAGAATATGGTGGAGCAGCCACTTATGTAGCTGAACATGCGCCAGCAGGCCAAAGAGGTTTTTGGACCAGTTGGATTCAGACTACTGCCACGCTTGGATTGTTTTTGGCCTTAGGCATAATTATCTTGGTGAGATCCAATCAGGGTGTTGAAAAATTTAGTGCAGAGTGGGGTGGATGGAGGTATCCATTTTGGATTTCAATCGTATTAGTGGGGGTGTCTATATTAATAAGAATGCGCATGAGCGAATCTCCTATGTTTACAAAATTAAAAACTGAAGGAAGAACTTCTGCCAATCCATTGAAAGAAAGTTTCGGTCAAAAAAGAAATTTTAAAATGGTTTTGTTGGCTTTGTTTGGCGCAGTGATGGGGCAAGGCGTGGTTTGGTATACTGGGCAGTTCTATGCACAAAGTTTTATTGAAACAGTTTGTAAAATTGATTTTATACAATCAAGAAATATTATGTTGGTGGCTATTTTAATGGCTACCCCATGCTTTGTTTTGTTTGGATGGTTGAGTGATAAAATTGGAAGAAAATGGATAATGTTGATAGGAATGTTGGCTGCTGTATTTACGTACCGCCCTATTTACAAAGAGTTTATAAATATTACTTCTGCAGCCAATCGTGCAAAGACAGTGGATGCGAGATTAACCAATATCAAGACAGCATTTCCAACTTATGATTTAAAGGATAAAACTAAAATGTACTTGAAACAAGAAACCGATACGACGTATTTTGATGGTTCTGTGTTTAAATATTATAGAACGGATACGCTCATTTTTAAAGCACCTAGAGATGAAACCAGGCCCATTACTTTAATCAATCCCGACATGATCGCATATAGTTCGCCCAAACCTAATTTAGTGGTAGAGAAAACTTTAGGACATACTGCTTATTGGGATATGATTTGGTTGGTCTTCATACAAATTGTTTATGTAACGATGGTCTATGGCCCTATTGCAGCTTTCTTAGTAGAAATGTTCCCAACAAAAATCAGGTATACTTCAATGTCGCTTCCTTATCATATTGGTAATGGAGTATTTGGAGGACTGGTTCCTTTCTTAGGTACATTGATTGTTGAATTTACTAAAACTACTGAGCATCCTGCAGGAGATGTGTTGGCAGGATTGTGGTATCCTATTGGGGTAGCTGCTGTTTGTTTTGTAATTGGACTTATTTATTTAAGCAATAAAATAGACAAAAACGTAATGGATTAAACCTTGTTAAAAAAAATTATAAAAACATTTTTATGAATGCGATTAAAAAATTTTCTGGCTATTTGTGGATGCTCATGGCGCCTTTGTTAATTTTATTTCTATTGTATGAAGCCAATGAAAAAATTAGCCATGCTTCGGCAGCAGTGCAATCCAATGTGATTTTGCAATGGGTGATTATATTATTGGTTTTTACACCCATCTGTATTGGTTTTTTTATTTTTGGAAAGTATGCAAGCAAGGGCGAATACAATCAATTGCCCGGATCTTCTGAAGAATTATAAGTACTTTTGATCCATGCAATTAGTGGTAAATCAATTGTCAAAAGCTTATGGGCATCAACTTGCAGTTGATGCAGTTTCATTTAATTTGAAGCAAGGAGAAGTGGTAGGTTTTCTTGGGCCCAATGGTGCAGGAAAAAGTACTACGCTCAAAATGATAGCAGGTTTTTTGTCTCCTGATAAAGGCAGCATTCAATTTAATGGACTTTCCATACAACAAGATAGTATTGAAGTAAAAAAAATGGTTGGGTACTTGCCTGAATCCAATGCTTTATATGATCAATTGTATGTAAAAGAATATTTACAATTTTTAAGCAGCATACATCATATTGAAAATGCAACACAAAGAATTGCTCAAGTGATTGAGCAAACGGGTTTGGGCTTAATGCAGCATAAAAAAATAGCAAGTTTGTCTAAGGGCTTTAAACAAAGATTGGGGATTGCGGGAGCCATCATTCATCAACCCAAATTAGTTTTATTGGATGAGCCAACTTCGGGTTTGGATCCCAATCAGCTTGTTGAAATTAGGGCCTTAATTCAATCTTTAAGCAAGGACGCACTTATTTTATTTTCTACCCATATCTTACAAGAAGTAAATGCCATTTGTGATCGAGTGTTAGTATTGCATCAGGGGAAACTGGTTGCAGACGAGCCTATTGAGACATTATTGCAAAAACACAATGCAAGTTTGGAAGAAATATTCAAATTACTTACCCATTAAAAAAAAGGGTGTAAATTGCGGTCTCCTTTTGAAACAGACATTATAGACCAAAAAATAAACACATGAGTTACATTATTGAAGTACGTGCTAGACAAATTTTAGACAGTCGTGGAAATCCTACTGTGGAAGTAGATGTATTAACAGATGAAGGTGCTTTGGGCCGTGCAGCAGTTCCAAGTGGAGCAAGCACTGGTATTCACGAAGCAGTTGAATTAAGAGACAATGATAAGAAAAAATATGTAGGCAAAGGTGTTCTAAAGGCCGTAAAAAATGTAAACGATTTAATTGCAAAATCCATCACTGGTTTTGATATTACTGCGCAAGCTGAGATTGATCAAATCATGATTGATTTAGATGGCACAGCCAATAAAGGTAAATTAGGTGCCAATGCAATTTTAGCGGTAAGTATGGCAGTCGCCAAAGCAGCTGCGGAAGAAGCCAATCTTCCTTTGTACAGATATATTGGTGGCACCAATGCAAGAACATTGCCCATGCCAATGATGAATATTTTAAACGGTGGTGCGCACGCCGATAATAAAATTGACTTCCAAGAATTTATGATCATGCCAGTTGGCGCGCCTAATTTTAGTGAAGGTTTGCGTTGGGGTGTTGAAATATTCCATTGCTTAAAAGGCGTATTAAAGAAAAGAGGATTTAGTACCAATGTGGGGGATGAAGGTGGATTTGCACCCAATATTCAAAGCAATGAAGAAGCAATCGAAACTGTATTGGAATCTATTCATGCAGCAGGCTTTAAAACTGGTTCTCAAATTGCCATTGCCATGGATGCAGCAAACAGTGAATTGTGGGATGCAAAAAAGAAAAAATATGTTTTCCATAAAAGTTCTGGTAAAGAAATGAGCAGCGATCAATTGGTAAAATATTGGGAAAAATGGGTGAAGCAATATCCTATTGTATCCATTGAAGATGGCATGGCCGAGGATGATTGGTCAGGATGGAAAAACCTTACTGAAACAGTAGGTGACCGTTGTCAATTGGTGGGGGATGATTTATTTGTAACCAATGTAACAAGAATACAAACCGGAATCGATAAGAAAATTGCCAATGGTTTATTGGTAAAAGTGAACCAAATTGGTACTTTAACAGAAACCATTAACGCGGTTACTTTGGCGCAACACAATGGGTACAATACCATTATGTCACACAGAAGTGGTGAGACAGAAGATACTACCATCGCTGATTTAGCAGTAGCATTAAATTGCGGACAAATTAAAACTGGTTCTGCTTCTCGTACAGATCGTATGGCAAAGTACAATCAATTGATTCGCATCGAAGAACAATTGGGTGAAACGGGTGTATTCCCAACTAAAGGAAAATTAAAGTTTGGCAACAAGTAATTGATTGTCTAGCAAACTATACCGAGAGGAGCTTCAAGGGGCTCCTCTTTTTTTTGGCACATCATGAGAACTATGTTAATTTTACCTCTATCTATATTATGAGATTCCTTAAAAAAATATTACCAGTTATTACCAATCGCTATTTTATTGTAGCCTTGGTTTTTGGTATTTGGATGTTGTTCTTTGATCAGCGTGATTTTTTTCAACAAAAGGAAAGAGGTGTAGAATTAAATAAATTAGAGTCTGCTAAAAAATATTATCAAGAAGAAATTTCTAAAACAAAAAAGCAGCTTGAAAATTTGCAAAACAATCCAGCCGCTATTGAGAAATTTGCAAGAGAGCGCTACTTGTTAAAGCGGGATGGCGAAGAAGTATATTTGTTTGAAGACAGCAATGCTAGCGCTGAAAAAAAATGACAAAAAAAGAACGTTATCAATTTGTACTTGCCTATTTTCAAACGCATGTACCCATTGCAGAAACAGAATTAGTTTATCAAAATCCATTTGAATTATTGGTGGCTGTAATTTTATCTGCACAGTGCACAGATAAACGTGTTAATTTAACTACACCTAGTATTTTTCAAAAATATCCTACGCCTCAAAAAATGGCCCAAGCCAGTTTCGATGATTTGTTTACACTTATAAAAAGCATTTCTTATCCCAATAACAAAGCCAAGCATTTAATTGGTATGAGTAATTTATTGTTGCAAAATTTTAATGGTGAAGTGCCCCATACAGTGGATGAATTGATGACCCTGCCTGGTGTGGGACGCAAAACTGCCAATGTGATTACCAGCGTGGTAGACAAGCAGCCCAATATGGCCGTGGATACCCATGTTTTTAGAGTAAGCCGAAGATTAGGCTTGGTACCCATGACTGCAACAACCCCTTTGGCCGTTGAAAAAGAATTGATCAAACACATTCCTAAAGAACTTGTTCATACAGCGCATCATTGGTTAATACTACACGGTCGTTATACCTGTTTGGCGAGAACTCCTAAATGCGCTACTTGTGGCTTGCTAACTTTTTGTAAAGAAGGGGCAAAAAAAAGCGCCTCTTAAATTAGAGACGCTTTTATATTTGTTAAAGCTGTAAGTAGCATGCAGCTAATAATGCACTAAAGATATTGTTCAACAGCAGTTACCAATTCTTGTTTGGTAATAGGCACACCCATGATTTTATTGTAACCTTTTGCATCTACAAAATATTTATCGCGAATAATTTTAATCAATTGACCATTGTTGATTTCTGGAATCACCACTGTTTCAAAATTCTTTAAAATATCGCCCAAATTTTTTGGGAAAGGGCGCATGTACTTAATATGCGCATGGCTTACTTGTTTGCCTTTACTTTGTAATTCTAATGCCGCACTTTTAATGGTACCATAAGTCGAACCCCATCCTAAGATCAATACCTTTCCTTTTTCTGCACCTGAATCGATGGTTTGCAACGGAATATAATCTGCAATTTTCTCCACTTTTGCTTCCCTTGCTTTTACCATGAATTCATGGTTTTCAGAATCGTAACTTACGTTTCCTGTTTCTGCTTGTTTTTCCAATCCACCAATTCTATGTTCTAAACCAGGGGTGCCCGGAATGGCCCATGGTCTTGCACCTTTTTCATTACGCTTATATGGAAGGAATTTTTCTTCCCCTTCGTCCAATCCTTTTTTAAATTTCACTTCAATCGAAGGCAAGCTACTAGCTGTAGGGAATTTCCAAGGTTCTGCACCATTGGCAATATATCCATCACTTAATAAAATAACTGGAGTCATATGTTGGATGGCAATGCGAATGGCTTCAAAAGCCATGTAAAAACAATCACTTGGAGTAGAAGCTGCAATAATTGGAATGGGTGCTTCTCCGTTACGACCATAATATGCTTGCATTAAATCGCTTTGCTCCGTTTTGGTTGGCAAACCTGTTGACGGACCCCCTCTTTGAATATTGATAATCACCAAAGGAATCTCTAACATCATAGCCAATCCCATGGCTTCCGTTTTTAATGCCATACCTGGTCCTGAAGTAGAAGTCATACCTATTGCGCCACCATAACTTGCTCCAATGGCTGCACTAATACCAGCAATCTCATCTTCTGCTTGGAAAGTTTTTACACCAAAATTTTTATACTTGCTTAATTCATGTAAGATATCAGTAGCAGGAGTAATAGGGTAGGTACCTAAGAAAATAGGCAGCCCACTTTTTTGCGAACCTGCAATTAAACCCATTGATAAAGCTTGGTTACCCATAATACTTCTGTAAGTACCTGGATCCATTTTAGATTTTTCTACTTTGTATCTAGAAGTAAAAAGTTCTGCAGTTTCTCCGTAAAAATAGCCTGCTTTTAAAACATCAATATTGCTATTTAAAATAGATTCTTTCTTTTTGAATTTATCTTTTAGATATTCAATAGTCGTATCTAAATCTCTATTGTACAACCAGTAAATCATACCCAATACAAACATGTTCTTTGCACGATCTCTTTCTTTGATACCTAATTCAGTATAGGCTTTCAAGGCTTCGCGTGTTAATTTGGTAACATCTACTTTCGTTAAATCATAACCATCCAAACTTCCATCTTCTAGTGGATTGATTCCATCAGGATAAGCAGCCAAACGTAAATTTTTTGTATCGAAACCTTCTAGGTTGGCAATAATTTTACCGCCTTTCTTTAAACTTTTTAGATTCACTTTTAAAGCAGCAGCATTCATCGCTACCAATACATCACAAATATCACCAGGCGTATACACTCTATTGGAACTAAAATGAATTTGGAAACCACTCACCCCTGGAAGGGTACCTAATGGGGCTCTAATCTCTGCAGGGAAATCTGGGAAGGTAGCCAAATCAATACCTAATAATGCGGTATTATTGGTAAACTGTTGACCTGTCAACTGCATTCCATCTCCACTATCACCAGCAAATTTGATGACGACGTCTTGTAAAACAACTTCTTTTTGCATATTGCTTTTAATTGGAGCACGAAGGTACAAAGCCATGGGGCTAAAACCTTAATTTTTTATAATTTTTTTTATAGTTTTCTTGTCTAACTTTGAGGGTATAATCGATTGGTTTTATGGCCTATAGCTCTATTTTTTATTTATTAAGTCATTTTTTAGTTCAATTCATCCCCAATGAAGCCAAGGGGGTTGATTTTCCAAATCCCAATGCGTCCACCATTTTGTTACAAAAACCTGTCCAAGACAGTTTGCTCAAGCATATTTATTTGACATTTGATGATGGGCCCATTGTAGGCACTTCCAATTGTATTGACATTTGTTCAAGACATAAGGTGGCAGCTACTTTTTTTGAAGTAGGATTGCATCAGTCCCGAAATCTAGAAGGGCAAAAACTATATAAAGAAATTCTTCAAAACGATAGTTTGTTTGCCATTTGCAATCATAGTTTTTCACATGCTTATGGTAAATATTTGCCCTTTTACCATCATCCTCAGGAGGCCTTTGCCGATTTCATGCATGGCAAACAATTGCTACAACCCAAAAACAATATCCTTAGATTGCCAGGGAACAATGCGTGGAATATCAAAGCATTTAAAAAAGCCAGTGGATTGGTCAGGCCCTTGGTACATCAATTGGATAGTGCAGGATTTAATATCATTGGATGGGATGTAGAATGGAGGTTTAATAAAAAAGGCAGACCCATTCAAAGTCCAGAAGCGGTCGTACGACTCATTGATAGCATCCTTAAATTGAACCAAACAGTTTCTAAAAGTCATCTGGTAATTTTAATGCACGATCATATGTTTAGGGCTTCTGCAGATTCGGTTAAGTTAGACAAGATGATTGCTTTGTTGCAACAAAATCCGTATTATCATTTTGAAAAAATCACCCATTATCCTGGGCTCAAAAATTAATGGAATTAACCTTTTTTTATAGGAGCAATTCAAAGTATTTTGTATTTTTATACTAGAAATTAAAATACTATTTTATGGCCATTTTTAGATCAAGCAACCCTACGCTTACAGAAAAAATATTTGACAAAAGTTTAAACAACACAGCGGATTCATTTGGTGTAATGAGTATTCGCGGTACCATCCATAAATTTGGATTTTTATTAGTGATGGTCATGGCCGCTGCCATGTATGTTTGGAATTTATATGCCGAAGGCAATACAAGTTCAGCAACTAGCTTAATGTTGGTGGGCGCAATAGGTGGTTTTATAGTAGCACTAGTGATGATGTTTAAACCCAATTGGGCTGGATACATCGCCCCGGCTTATGGAATATTGGAAGGATTGTTTATTGGAGGCATTAGCGCTTTTTTTAATGCTATGTTTCAAAAAAGCTATCCCAATATTGTACTGCATGCAGTGGGTTTAACATTGGGCGTGGCCATGGCCATGTTCTTATTGTATAATTTTAGAATCATTAATGTAAACAATCGATTGCGTTCCATTATTATGTCTGCCACCATGGGTATAGGCTTATTTTATTTAATTGTTTGGATATTGAGCTTGTTTCATGTAAATATGGGATTTGCTTTTGATAGTTCTCCTTTAAGTATTGGCATTAGTTTATTTATCGTTGGCATTGCGGCAATGAATTTATTATTAGATTTTGATTCTATTGAAAAAGCAGCCGAAATGGGTGCCCCTAAGTATATGGAATGGTATGGTGCTTTTGGTTTACTAGTAACTTTAGTATGGCTCTACTTAGAAATCTTAAGATTGTTAAGCAAATTAAACTCAAGAAATTAAAGTGTGCATTTATCCCTTTAAATAAAAATTAAAATGGAATTTAAGCGGGGTAAATTAACAAACGAACAGCTCATTTATTTTTATCGTTCTTTGCTTTTGCCAAGGATGATAGAAGAAAAAATGTTGCTTTTACTTCGTCAAGGAAAAATTAGCAAATGGTTTAGTGGCATTGGGCAAGAAGCCATTTCGGTGGGCGCTACTTTAGCAATGGAGCCGAATGAATGGATCATGCCACTACATAGAAATTTGGGCGTGTTCACTACGCGTAATATGCCATTAGTGAATTTATTTAAACAGTGGCAAGGCGATAGAGACAGTTTTAGTAAAGCGCGTGAGCGAAGTTTTCACTTTGGATCTAAAGCGCATCATATTTGCGGAATGATTTCCCATCTGGGTCCTCAATTGGCCATTGCAGACGGTGTTGCCTTAGCGTATCAACAAAGAGGACAATTAAAAGCCACCCTTGCATTTACGGGAGAAGGGGGCACTAGCGAAGGCGACTTTCATGAAGCTTTAAATGTGGCAGCAGTATGGGGACTGCCTGTTATTTTTATTATTGAAAACAATGGATATGGATTAAGCACTCCAACCAATGAACAATATGTATGTGAAAATTTAGTAGATCGAGCCAAAGGTTATGGTATGGAAGGAGTGCGTATTGATGGCAATAATATTTTAGAAGTATATGAAACCATCAAAGGGGTGAGAGATTATTGCATCAACAATCAAAAACCTTATTTAATAGAGTGCACTACATTTAGAATGCGTGGACATGAAGAAGCAAGCGGTGTTAAATATGTACCCAAAGAATTGATGGAAAAATGGGCGCGTAAAGATCCATTAAAAAACTATGAACAATATTTGGTGAGTGAAAAGGTATTTACAGAAATGCAAGTGGCCGATATTCGACATGAAATCAAACAAGGTATTGAACAAGATTTGCAATTGGCCATAGCGCCTAACTATTTTACGCCAAATATCAGGGAAGAAATCGCTGATGTTTTTGCACCTATGGTGCCCAATACCATTCCTTATTTGGAGCAATTAAATAATCCTATCTTAACAAAGAAAAGATTTATAGAAGCCATCAGTGACGCATTAAAGCAATCTATGGTTTTGTATCCTGAGTTAATTATCATGGGTCAAGACATTGCAGAATATGGTGGGGCTTTTAAAGTAACTGAAGGGTTTGTTCAACAATTTGGAAAGCAAAGAGTACGCAATACGCCTATTTGCGAAAGTGCGATTGTCGGTGCTGCATTGGGATTAAGTTTAGAAGGCATTAAATCGATAGTAGAAATGCAGTTTGCAGATTTTGTAACGGTGGCATTTAATCAAATTGTAAATAACCTTGCAAAAATTAATTATCGTTGGGGGCAAAATGCAGATGTAGTGGTACGCATGCCAACAGGAGCTGGTGTGGGTGCAGGTCCTTTTCATTCTCAAAGTAATGAGGCTTGGTTTACCCATGTGCCTGGATTAAAAGTAGTATATCCTTCCAATCCAATAGATGCCAAAGGTTTGATGATTGCTGCTTTGGCCGATCCCAATCCAATTTTATATTTTGAACACAAAGCTTTGTACCGAAGCATCGAAGCAGATCTGCCTGATGAATATTATCAAATACCTATTGGTAAGGCTGCTTTAATAAGTGAAGGAGAAGCCGCTTGTATTATTACGTATGGTATGGGTGTGCATTGGGCAAAACAATATCAAGCGGCGCATAGCGAAGCTTCTATTAGCATTTTAGATTTAAGAACTTTAACGCCCTTAGATTATGAAAGCATAGAAAAAGTGGTGAAGACCACTGGAAAAGTAATGGTACTGCATGAGGACAATTTAACTGGCGGTATCGGTGGAGAAATTAGTGCCTGGATTGCAGAACACTGCTTTGAATATTTAGATGCGCCTGTTATGCGCTGTGCATCATTGGATACACCTATTCCATTTAATTTGGAGTTAGAAAAACAATATTTAGCAAATGCACGCTTAGATGAAATGATGCAAAAGCTTTTAGCTTATTAGCATTAAAAAAGACCCTTACATTTTATTTCTTAGATAAAGTAAACAAGCCTACCCGTTTATGGAGTAGGCTTGAAAAATTATTAGATGAGGAATAAACAATCCTCAAATTTTCTATTGAGGATTGTTTATTTTCAAGCCTACCCGTTTATGGAGTAGGCTTGAAAAATTATTAGATGAGGAATAAACAATCCTCAAATTTTCTATTGAGGATTGTTTATTTTCAAGCCTACCCGTTTATGGAGTAGGCTTGAAAAATCATAAGATAAAAATGAATAAGCCGCTTAGATTTTTATCAAGAGGCTTATTCATTAATTAGGATTGTTTATACTCTTTTAAAAAAAGCTTCTTTTTTTAAATAAATCATTAGAGAAAGTATAAATAACCCTTATTTTTTAATTAGGGTTATTTATACGGTACACTCTAAGGAAATTTCCTCCCAATACTTTCGCAATGTCTTTGTCTGAATAGCCACGAGCAATGAGTGCCTGCGTAAATTTTGGATAATCCAACACTGTTTTTAATTCTTTAGGAGCAGAATTGATGCCGTCGAAATCGGAGCCCAATCCTACATGGTCGATACCAATTAGTTTTACAATATGATCAAAATGGTGCATTAATAATTCTAAGTCTGGTTTGATGGCTTCACTTTCTGCAGGATATTTTTCCGAAATCATCGTGAATGCATATTCGCGTTGTAAACCAGTGGCTAATAAAGAATCTATTTCTGCTTTATGATTTTTTCTAAATGCAGCATCTTTCTTACTAAAATTGCTATCTACAAATCCCGAGAAAAAATTAAGATCAATCACACCACCATTTTTTCCTACAGCTAAAATTTGATCGTCTTTTAAATTTCTGGTAACTGGACAAATGGAATAAGCATTGCTATGTGAAGCAATCACAGGTTTGGTAGTAGTATGGATGGCATCCCAAAAAGTAGCTTCGCCCACATGCGAAATGTCTACAATAATGCCTAGTTGATTCATGCGTTGTATGATTTCTTTTCCAAATGCAGTCAAACCTTTAGGTCCAGTATATTTTGGATCTTTTTCATCTACATGAGAACTTGCCCAAGAAGGTGAATTGTTCCAAGTAAGGGTCATGTAACGCACGCCTCGTTTGTAAAAAGTATCCAAGCGATCAATATGATCTTCTAACATATGCCCACCTTCCACACCATATTGTGCCACAATTTTATTTTCTTTCAAAGCTTTTTGAATTGTTTTCCAATCCTTCGCTACCACAATTTTATCTGGATTACGCGCAGCCACTGCATCTAGTGTATCCATTTCTCGCATAGCCCAAGCGTAAGGATTTGCTTTCTCTCCATCACACCAGATCGAAAACAACTGGTAATCCAGCCCGCCGGCTTTAAATCTTTTTAAATCAGAATGGTTGATACCAGTTAAGTCCTGGTCTAGGCTAACTTTTTTCTCGATACATGCCGTAATAGCATCATTGTGTGTATCTACCACTACCGATTTAAAGTGAATGGCTTGTGCGCCAGCATTGGCGGCTATTAAAAGTAAAAGGGAGGCTAAATATTTCATGGGACTAGATTGTTTTATATTGACAACTAAAATAGCTATTTTTGCTCACCTAAAACGCAGTATGTTAGACAAATTAGAAGCCATAAAAGCAAGATTTCAGCAAGTAGGGGTGGCTTTGACCAATCCGGAGATAATCAATAATCAATCTGAATTTGGAAAATTGAGTAAGGAATATCGTTCTTTAGAGAAAATCATTATTCCCTATGAGCGATATTTAAAAGTAGTAGACGAACATAAATTTGCTAAGGAAACTTTAAATGGTGACGATGCAGAGATGCGCGAATTGGCCAAAATGGAAATGCCAGGATTGGACGCAGAAAAAGAAAGTCTTGAAAAAGATTTAACGAAATTGTTAATTCCAAAAGATCCACAGGATGATAAAAATGCCATTATTGAATTGAGGGCAGGTACAGGTGGTGATGAAGCCAGTTTATTTGTAGGTGATTTATTGACCATGTACACCAGGTATTGTCAGAAAAAAGGATGGAAAGTTGCGCTAGTAAGTGAGAGTGAAGGTTCGGTGGGTGGTTATAAGGAAGTGATATTAGAAGTAACGGGTGAAGATGTATATGGCACCATGAAATTTGAAAGCGGCGTGCATCGTGTGCAACGTGTACCTTCTACCGAAACACAAGGAAGGGTGCATACTTCTGCAGCTACGGTGGCCGTAATGCCAGAAGCTGAAGAGGTAGATTTTGTATTGAACCCTGCAGATGTAAAAATGGAAACTTCTCGAAGTGGTGGTGCAGGTGGACAAAACGTAAACAAAGTGGAGACCAAAGTAATGTTAACCCATATTCCAACAGGAACAGTGATCATTTGTCAAACAGAACGTTCGCAATTGGGTAACCGTGAAAAAGCAATGACCATGATGCGTACGAAATTGTTTGAGGAGCAAGTACGCAAGCAAGAAGATGAAATATCAAGACATCGAAAAACATTGGTAAGTACTGGAGATAGAAGTGCCAAAATTAGAACTTACAATTGGCCACAGGGTAGAGTAACAGACCATAGAGTAGGCGTTACTTCTTATAATTTAGATGCAGTGATCAATGGAGAGATTGAAGAATTTATAGAAGCATTGCAAGTGGCAGAAAATGCAGAGAAGATGTTGGTGCAACAATAGATTGCTTAGATTATTTTACCAAACTTTTTTCCCATTCCCAGGCAGTACGCATCATTTCCTCTAAATCAAATTGACAGGTCCAACCTAATTTTTTAACGGCATGATCGTTGTTGGCATAGATGGCAACAATATCGCCAGCTCTTCTTGGACCTATCTCGTAATTTAATTGCACACCCGATACTTTTTCAAAAGCTTGAATGGCTTCCAAAACTGTGATGCCATTTCCGGTACCTAAATTAAAAATCTCACAATGATTGAATTGGTTATTTTTAATAGAATACTGCAATGCCAAAGTATGCGCGTGAGCGATATCGCAAACATGAATGTAGTCACGAATGCAACTGCCATCGCGGGTAGCATAGTCATTGCCATGCACTTGCATCTTTGGTAATTTACCAATAGCAGTTTGTGTAATGGCAGGCACTAAATTTTGTGGACGACCAATAGGCAATTCACCAATGGCAATGGAAGGGTGTGCGCCTACTGGATTGAAATACCTTAATAAAATTCCGGACAATGAATGTGCCAAAGTAGTATCCTGTACTATGGTTTCTCCCATTTGTTTGGTAGCGCCATATGGTGAAGCTGCTGTTTTTAAAGCAGTTTGTTCAGTAACTGGAATGGCATCAGGATTCCCATATACCGTGCAAGAAGAAGAAAATATAAAATGCTTCGCATTGTATTGAGTAGCCAATTGCAATAAATGCACCAATGAGCATAAATTGTTCTCGTAATAATCTAAAGGCTTTTCCACCGATTCGCCCACTGCTTTGTAAGCTGCAAAATGAATAATGCCTGTAATGTTTGGATGGTCAATAAATATTTGTTCGGTGGCTGCTTTATTGGTTAAATCAATAATGTAGTTTTTTATTTTTTTGCCCGTAATTTTTTCAATGCCTTGCAAGGAGTGTTCAGAAGCTCTAGATAAATTGTCCACTGAAATCACTTCAAATCCATTTTGAATTAAATCAACAATGGTATGAGCGCCAATATAACCACAACCACCAGTTACTAAAATAGTTTGCATTAAAAATGATTAGAGTACAAAGTAACGAAAAAAAACTTTAGGAAGCCTTGTTGGCTAAGGTAAATCCAACAGTAGTGCCCACGCCTAGTTTACTTCGAATGTGCATGGTTTCGTTGTGTGCTTCAACAATGTGTTTGCAGATAGCCAACCCAAGTCCAGTGCCACCAATATCTCTGCTTCTTGCATCATCGGTTCGGTAAAAACGTTCAGACAACCTGGGAATATGCTCTTCTGCAATGCCTATGCCATCATCGGTAAATTCAATCAATATTTTCTGTTCTTCAATTGCGTAGACGCTGGCAACAATTTCACCATCAATTTTACCATATTTAGAAGCATTGGAAAGTATATTTACAATGACTTGATAAATTTTATTTTTATCAGCAAAAACATAAGTTGGAGCTTCTGTGCCTTTTTTAAAATGAAATTGAATATTTTTTTTAATCCATTTCACATTCAAATTATTTACAGCTTCTGAAATTAAATCTTGAATAACAAAAGATTGTTTTAAAATTGGGTCTTTGTTTATTTCAAGATTCGTTATTGAATCTACATCATTTAACAATTGAACCAATCTTTGCACATTGGCTTGAGCCTTGCCTACAAACCTTTTTCCAGTGGTAATATCCTCTAATGCGCCATCATCTAGTAATTCTAAATAACCTTGAATGGCAAAAATGGGTGTTTTAATTTCGTGGGAAAGATTTTGTAAAAATTCTTTTCTAAAAGCTTCATTGGATTGAAGGGCTTGAATCTCTTTTGTTCTTTGTGCTGCCCATTCCTCTACATCTTCTCTTACATCATCAATTCCCTTTTGAGGCAAAATGTATTTTTGATAAGCTTCTTCTCTTTTACTTGCTTTGGTTTGTGCAATTAATTTGTAGATTAATTTTATTTTACGATAAATAAAACGTTCTAAGATTTCGTTGACTAGAAAATAAATGATGGCAAAACTTCCAATAAAATAGGCGAATAACATTTGCAAATTCGTCACTAAAGCGTAAATGCTTAGCGAAAATAAAGTGGCCAAAAGCAAGGCTGTTAAAGCTGCCAATTGTTTGGGTGAAAGATTTTTTCTTTTAAACATAGTATGAATAAGCCCTTGGATAAATAAAAAACACTTAAGCGAAGTTATCCATTTATTACTAATAATCGAACTTGTAACCCACGCCTTTAACGGTAGTAATGCAATCGATACCTAGTTTGGCTCTTATTTTTCTAATATGCACATCAATGGTGCGGTCACCTACAATGACATCATTCCCCCAAACCTGAGATAAAATTTCACCTCTTAAAAAAACTCTTCCAGCCTGTGCCGCTAACAAATAAAGCAATTCAAATTCTTTTTTTGCTAGTACATGTGTTACGCCTTTGAGTGTAGTTTTGTATTGTGCAATATCAATGCTTAAATCGTTGATATTGATAATTTTATTTTGACCCGTGCTAGGTTGTAATCTTCTAAACAAAGCGCTAATACGACTCATCAATATTTTTGGGCTAATGGGTTTGCTAATGAAATCGTCTCCCCCTAATTCCAAACCTTTAATATGAGAAGTTTCATCATTTAAAGCAGTCAATAACACAATCAATGTTTTATCAAAATTTGGATTGCCTCTTAAGTATTCACAAACTTCAAAACCATTGCGCTTGGGCATCATAATGTCTAAAATAATACAATCGGGTGCAAATTGGTTGGCTTTTTCTATGGCTTCACTTCCGTCTTTTGCAGTGATTACTTCATATCCAGCTTTGGCTAAATGAAAGCTAATGATTTCAAGAATGTCCGCCTCGTCATCTGCAATCAATATCTTAATAGGTGCTTCCATAGGTTTTTTGCTTAGTCAAAATTAGTTTTAATATGCCACAAGTTGCTGCCCTCTCTATATTATCAAATTGTTAACTAGGCGGGGATTAATTGTTTAGCAAGTGTTTGATGTAGGGGTTCATTTTACGCTCCCTTCCCAATTGTGTGACTGGCCCATGTCCTGAGTAGATAGATAAAGTATCAGGCAGGGGTAGGATTTGATCGCGGATGCTTTTGATCAAGTCTTGAGGATTGCAGCCTGGAAAATCTGTTCTTCCCACACTGTCTTTAAAGATCAAATCTCCGCCTAAAATAAAATCTTGTTTTTCATGGTAAAAGCAAATGCTTCCTGGCGAATGCCCAGGGGTAAGCAATACTTTAAAGGCCTCTTTCCCAAAAGGAATAATGGCTTGGTCCTCGACATATTGAATGGGACCATTGTAAGCATCTACTGGAATGCCATATTTGGCTGCTGCATCTGAAAAACGATCTAATATTATTTGTTCATTGGCATGCAAAATTGGTGTTAAGCCATAAGTTGCATGAATAAAATTATTACCAAAAACATGATCTAAATGACAATGGGTATTCAACAATAGCGTGGGCGTTAATGTTTGTTCGGAAATAAAATCGGTTAATGTTTTTTCTTCAATGCGGGTATAACATCCTGGATCCACAATGATGGCTTCTTTTTTTTCATTGAATAAAACATAAGTGTTTTCTTGAAATGCGTTAAAGCAAAATGATTGAATCGTAATCATAATTATTTATTTGCGCTTAAACTTTGACAGATATTTTTTACAATGGAGGGCCCTTCGTATATAAAACCAGTCCATACTTGAACCAATGCAGCACCTGCATTCATTTTAACTGCTGCATCTGCACCATTAAATATTCCACCACTTGCGATGATGGGGATGCGCTCCCCAATGCCTTTATGTAAGTATTCTAAAATTCCTGTTGATTTTTCTAACAAGGGTTGGCCGCTTAATCCACCTGCGCCAATCTTTACAGCTCTTTCCATATTCAATCCTTTTAATAAGCTACGATCCAGGGTGGTATTGGTGGCTACGAGTCCATCTATTTTTATTTCAGTGGTTAATTCAATAATATCATCTAAAGCAGATGTTTCTAAATCGGGTGCAATTTTTAATAAGATGGGTTTATTGTTTTTATTTAAATTTTGCAGCTCAGTAAATATTTTTCTTAAAGATTCTTTTTCTTGTAATTCACGCAGGCCAGGTGTATTGGGAGAACTCACATTCACTACAAAATAATCGACCACATTTTCTAAGGCTTTAAAGTTGGTGCAATAATCAATCCATGCATCTTTATTGTCGGTTACTTTATTTTTACCAATATTGCCACCAACAATTAATGTTGAATTGAATTTTGCTTTTCTTTCATTTAACCTTTTAGCAATGGCTTCAACCCCATCATTGTTAAAACCCATTCTATTAATCAATGCTTTTTGATCTGGGATTCTAAACAATCTTGGTTTAGAATTACCTGCTTGAGGTTTGGGGGTTACTGTACCTATCTCCACAAAGCCAAAACCCAGCATTTCCAATTCGTTTAAATATTCGGCATTTTTATCAAAGCCTGCAGCCAAGCCAACAGGGTTGGAAAATTGAAGTCCAAAATAGTTTTTGGTTAAGTTGGTTTCTTTGTATTGGAAACTAACTGACAATTGATTTTTTAAGAAAGGAATGGAATGTGCAAATTGTAAACCACGCATGGATACCTGATGCGCAGTTTCGGGGGGTAGTATAAATAAGCTGTTTCTGAGCAAAGGATATAACATACTGCAAATTTACAATGAAATATTTAGTTGCATAAACAACTTTTTATAAAAAGGACTACCTTTAGCCAACCATTGATAGACTATTTCAAAATTCATATTTTATGCAAGAAGCTTATATCGTCGCAGGTTTTAGAACTGCTGTTACAAAAAGTAAAAAAGGGGGGTTTAGATTCATGCGTTCCGATGAATTGGCCATTGAAGTTATTAAGGGCTTGGTCCAAACCATGCCTAATTTGGATACTAAAATAATTGATGATGTAATTGTGGGCAATGCAGTGCCCGAAGCAGAGCAAGGATTGCAGTTTGGAAGAATCATTGCGGCCAAAGCATTGGGGATTGAAGTACCTGGCATTACCATTAATAGGTATTGCGCCAGTGGTTTAGAAAGCATTGCCATGGCCACTGCAAAAATAAGAACCGGCATGGCTGATTGTATAATTGCGGGAGGAACGGAATCGATGTCGATGGTCCCTACTGCAGGCTGGAAAACAGTTCCTGCGTATTCCATTACAGTAGATGAACCCGATTATTATTTATCAATGGGCTTAACTGCCGAAGCAGTAGCCAATGAATATAAAGTTTCTAGAGAAGACCAAGATGCGTTTGCATTGGCTTCTCATCAAAAAGCAAAAGCGGCTATTGACAATGGGTTTTTTAAAAAAGGCATTTTACCCATTACAGTAAATGAAACCTATGTCAACGATAAAAATAAAAGAGCAACAAGAAGTTTTGTGGTAGATACGGATGAAGGAGTGAGAGCCGATACTACCATAGAAGCATTGGCTAAACTCAAGCCAGCCTTTGCTTTGAAAGGATCTGTGACTGCAGGAAATTCTTCGCAAACAAGTGATGGTGCAAGTTTTGTGATGGTGATGAGTGAAAAAATGATGAACGCTTTAGGTTTAAAACCTATTGGTCGATTGGTGAATTGTGCTTCTGCAGGGGTGCATCCTAGAATCATGGGCATTGGTCCTATTGCGGCAGTTCCTAAGGTATTGAAGCAAGCAGGTATGAAGCAAGATCAAATTGATTTATTTGAATTGAATGAGGCATTTGCTTCACAATCTTTAGCAGTGATAAGGGCCCTTGAATTAGACATTAATAAAGTGAATATCAATGGAGGTGCCATTGCACTTGGACATCCCTTGGGCTGCACGGGCAGCAAATTAACGGTTCAAATTTTGAACGATTTAGAGCGATTGAATAAGAAATATGGCATTGTTACGGCCTGTGTGGGTGGCGGCCAGGGTATTGCCGGAATCATTGAAAGATTGTAAACCCAATAGAAAATTAGGGTTTACAATCTTTCCCTCTTATGATTTTCAAACCCTAATCGGGTTTAGGAAGAATTGTAAACCCAATAGAAAATTAGGGTTTACAATCTTTCCCTCTTATGATTTTCAAACCCTAATCGGGTTTAGGAAGAATTGTAAACCCAATTAGAAATCCTACCGCACATCAAAACGGGCAGTTTTTTCTCCCCTTTTTTCTCATTTTTTGCTTAAAAATGGATAGTTTAGAGATTCATTATTCTTTAAAATAGCAAAATCTTTACCATGCGTATAATTACTGCCGGATGCTTAGTGTTTACATTAAGTGTATCTCTGACAAATTTGTCTGCTCAAAAAACAAAAAAAGCAGCATCAGTAGTGACTGCTACTGAAACAAAAGTAGACATCAACAAAGCTTTTAAAAATTGGAAACCACGCAATGTGGGTCCAGCATCGATGAGTGGTCGTATCACGACTATTGATGCCGAAGTGGCTAACCCCAATAATATTTGGATAGGTGCAGCATCAGGTGGTGTTTGGAAAACAAGTAATAGTGGAGTGAGTTGGACACCTGTATTTGATGAGCAACCCATTTTAAATATTGGGGCTGTTGCCATTCAGCAATCTAATCCAAGTGTGGTATGGGTAGGAACTGGCGAAGGCAACCCAAGAAATTCAGTAAGCATTGGAGAAGGAATTTATAAAACACTGGATGCAGGTAAAACTTGGAAGAGAATGGGCTTGGAGCAAACAAGAAATATTCATAGAGTCATTATAGACCCAAACAATCCCAATACAGTATATGCTGGTGCCATTGGCAACCCTTACGGACAAGGTAAAAACAGAGGTGTATACAAAACAACTGATGGTGGTGAAACTTGGAATCAAATATTATACACCAATGATACTTCGGGTGTAGGGGATATGATTATGGATCCCAAAAATCCGAATAAATTATTTGTAGCCATGTGGCATCATTACCGCAATCCTTATCATTTAGAAAGCGGTGGTAAAGGAAGTGGTATTTATATGACAGTGGATGGTGGAAAAAATTTCATTAAGCTTGGAAAAGAAAATGGATTGCCAGATGGTAATTTAGGTCGTGTGGGTATTGCCATTAGCCGATCCAATCCCAATAGAGTATATGCTTTAGTGGAGTCTACTAAAAGTGGTTTGTATAAAAGTGATGATGGCGGTTATAATTTTACTTTAGTGAATGCACAAAAATCAATTGTAGACAATCGTCCTTTTTATTTCCAAGACATTATTTGTGATCCATTAAATGAAAATACGCTTTGGTACATTAGTCAAACTGTGGTAAAAAGTATCGATGCAGGAAAAAATTTCGAAACAGTGATTCCTTATAGTGGCATTCATCCAGATCATCATGCATTTTGGATTCATCCTACCGATAACAAATTAATGTTGGATGGAAATGATGGTGGTATTGGTTTAACAAGAGATGGTGGAAAAACTTGGATGTTTGATGAAAAAATTCCAGTGGGACAATTTTATCATGTGAATGTAGACAATGAAACACCGTATCATGTAATGGGCGGTATGCAAGACAATGGTTCTTGGAGAGGGCCAGCCTATACTTTTATACAAGGAGGCATTAAAAATTTCTATTGGGATAATTTATGGGGTGGAGATGGATTTGATGTAGTGCCTGATGCGGAAGATGCCAATTGGGTATATGCGATGAGTCAGGGTGGTTCTGTTGGAAGATACAATACTGCTACTGGAGAAAGTTCTTATATACAACCACCAGCACCTGATGCAAAAACGCTTTTACGTTTTAACTGGAATGCTGCCATTGCACAAGATCCTTTCGATAAGAAAACCATTTATTTTGGTTCTCAATTTTTACATAAGAGTAGCAATAAAGGAGCGGCTTGGAAAGTGATTTCGCCCGATTTAACAACCAATGATAGCACACAAATTGATCAAACTAGTAACGGAGGTTTGAGTTTAGATATAACCGGAGCAGAAAATCATTGTACCATTATTACCATTGCGCCTTCCTCTGTTCAAAAAGATTTAATCTGGGTAGGTACCGATGATGGTAATGTTCAAATGACTACCAATGGTGGTGCTACTTGGACCAATATGACTGCGAATATTACAGGCCTTCCTAAAGGTGCCTGGATTCCTCAAATAAGAACTTCTACTTATAATGCAAACGAAGTTTTTGTCGTAGCCAATAATTATAGACAAGGAGATTTTAATCCGTATATTTTTAGATCTACCGATTTTGGAAAAACTTGGACCAATATTTTAAGCTCTGCTAAAGTAACTGGTTATGCTTTGTCTATCATTCAAGATATTGTAGAACCCAATTTATTTTTTGTAGGAACAGAGCAAGGTATGTATGTAAGTTTAGACAACGCAGAAAATTTCCAACAATGGAAAAATGGATACCCGTCTGTATCTACTTATGATTTTGCCATTCAAGAAAGAGAAGCCGATTTAGCGATTGCTACTTTTGGTCGTGCATTATGGGTATTGGATGACATCAAGCCTTTACGCAAATTGGCACAAAATAAAGGCATGGCCACTAACTTCTTTGTATCAGCACCGAATGCAGTGATGAATGCAAGTTATAAAAATGCAACCTATGAATGGAGTACTTGGGGCATGTATGATGGTACCAATCGTCCTGCAGGATATCCATTTACTGTGTATGTACAAGACAGTATCAAAAAAGTTAAAGTACAAATTAAAGATGCACAGGATTCTGTTATCAGAAATCTAACTTTTAAAGTAGACTCTGGTTTTAACAGACAATATTGGGGCTTTGAACAAAAAGGAAAGCGCGCAGCAGGTATGTCTAAATTGGGCGGCGGCGGAAGGGGTAGAAGAATGGTAGAAGAAGCTGCTACAGAAGGAGATGATGAAAGAGAATACAGAGGGCGTGCAGTACTTGCTGGCAAATACAAAGTAGTGGTCACTGCAAACAAATTAAAAGATTCTATGTGGATCGAAGTGAAAGATGACAATAGATTGGGAAGTAGAACAGAGATTGTCAAAAAACAAGATGAACTGCTAGCCAAACATCAGCCAAGTGCGGATAAGTTTAATAATGTATTAGATCAATTGGATGAAGTGGATGCCTTGTTGCTAGAATTAAAAGCAGATTGGAAAGATAAAAAAGACAAAGGCTTGGATACATTAAACAAAGTACATAAAGCCATTACAGCAAAAGCAAAAACTTTACGTGAATACATTATGGGTAAAAAACAAGAAAAGCAAGGGTATGGTACAGTGGCAGCGATTACGCCTATTGGAATTATTTATGATGCAAGTATGTTAATTCTCCGAAAGAATACGATGCCAGGTGAGCAAGAAGAGAAAAAATTGCAAGAAGCAGAAGTGGCTATTCAAACAGTGATTGCAAAAGCAAATGAATTTTTCACAAAGGATTGGGTCGATTTTAGAAAATTAGTAGAAACCACTCCTGTTAAAAAATTCAAAGATTATGAGCCTATAAAATAAATATTAAAATTGTACATCCTAATAGATATCTAGGATGTACAATTTTTTTCGTTAATAATTTTTCAAACCCTGGCAGGTTTGTGGAATGTGAATCCTAGTAGAAATCTAGGAGGTACATTCTTTCTCTCTAATAATTTTTAAAAATGAATAGTATGAAAAAATTTCTATTGATCGGAGTTGCATTTTGCACTTTAACTTTTGCAAATAAGGTAGAAGCGCAAAAGAAAAAAACAGTAATGCCTGTTGTCTCCAATAGTTTGTCGCAGGATCCAATTATAAAAGCACAAAATTTTAGACTCATTGGACCCTTTAGAGGTGGAAGAGCTGCCTCAGGTGTGGGTTCTTATACCGATGTGAATACATTTTACATGGGTGCACAGGAGG
>Ga0194047_10000078_pt1 | contig 69954 bp, 82 predicted proteins | sample JunL225m_MetaG_2_FD_160070 | JGI IMG/M metagenome (GOLD analysis project Ga0194047, IMG submission 160070) | Anoxic zone freshwater microbial communities from boreal shield lake in IISD Experimental Lakes Area, Ontario, Canada - Jun2016-L221-5m | ecosystem: Environmental > Aquatic > Freshwater... | reverse complement strand
AATAGGCAAATCACTTCGAACAGTAATTTACTTGTTATTAATGGATCTATTTACCTGATTTAAAAATGGCTATTTATAGCGGCAACTTATATAGCGGCAACTTTAATTAGCACTTCTTTATTGCGGGCTAGTAACCTCAGTGGAGTCTTCTTCCTCAGTCGGCTTGGGTACATAAAAGCGCGCCAAAAGCAGCCCCAACTCATAGAGAACACATAGCGGAATCGCAAGCAGGAGTTGCGACATGATATCTGGAGGAGTTACAACTGCAGCAACAACAAACGCACCAACGATGACATATGGGCGGATTTCTTTTAATTTAGCCAATTTGACTAAACCCATGCGAACTAAAACCACGACCACTACAGGCACTTCAAAAGTAAATCCAAAAGCCAAGAAGGTGGTCATCGCAAAACTTAAGTACTTATCAATATCCGTACTCATTTCAGCCCCCAAAGGCGCGTTGTACTGGACCATAAACGCAAAAACCGAAGGAAATACTAAAAAGTATGCAAATGACATGCCTATTAAAAATAGTGCATAAGTACTAACAACGATGGGGAGTACTAACTTTTTCTCATGCTGATAAAGCCCTGGCGCAACAAAAGACCAGACTTGATAAATAACTACCGGCAATGCAACCACAAATGAGGCCATAAACGTGACCTTAATGGGCACAAAGAATGAACCAGTAACATCAGTCACAATCATATGTGTTCCGGTTGGCAAAACATCTAACATGGGCTTTGCCAACAAATGGAAAATATCGGGTGCCCAATAGACCAAGCTGAGGAAAACAGCAAATATTGCGAGTCCTGCTTTCATAATGCGATCGCGGAGTTCGACTAAGTGGCTAAAGAAATTTTCTTCTTTCCCGGTTTGGGACTTATTCTGATCATCCATGTTTAAACTTATCCAAAGAATGATTTTTGTGACGTTATTTGACTAGCGGCGCGACGAAAACGTTTTACTCTTGCGGCACCGGATTGAGCGCGGGTCTTAATGCCTGATGATTTTTTAAACCAAACAGGTATCGCACCCTTTTTATTTCTCCACGTACTTCTACCCTGTCTGACGCTCGATTTAAATGCTGAGTCACTAAAGTCTGATCCAGAATAAATTGAATTAGCCCCCCCAGAATCATACTCATGGTTTGAACCAGTAGAGTTAAGGTCTGAGACAGCGGCATTCATTGAATTATTGACTTCAGCTACTTGGGAGGCTATAGCCTTATCGAGATCTTTAAATTCCCCTTTTGCAGAATTAAAAGCTTCTGTCGCTGCCTCTTTCATCTTGCGAATATCTTCTTGTTCCATTTGGCGGTTAACTTCTGATTTTACTTCGGCCATATAGCGCTGGGCACGACCAAAAAGATTACCTGCAGTTCTTGCCACCCGCGGCAAACGGTCTGGGCCCAAGACGACTAAAGCCACCACCGAAATTAAAACGATTTTCGAGATACCAATATCAATCATGGATTAGATTTGCTTAAGGTGGGGAGCTTTAGTCTGAGCAATCGGCTCAAACTAAAGGGCATTAACGAACTTCTTTAGAATTTACATCAATGGTGTTGGGATCTTTAGCATGTGCTGACTCATTTTGAGCAACTTGTGCTGTCGATTGAGCAGCCTGTGGCGTTTCTTCAGGACCTTTCATGCCATCCTTAAAACCTTTGACAGCTGCTCCCATATCTTGGCCAATGTTACGCAACTTCTTTGTGCCAAAAATAATCAATACGATCACTAAAACAATGATCCAGTGAACTGGACTAAATCCTCCTGAAAACATAACGACTCCTTTTAATCTTTGTTTGAAATGTTAACTAACCTAGTCCTGGCACTTTCCATGGCCTAGATCCAGCCAACACATGCATATGCATATGGTAAACCTCTTGTCCGCCCTGCGCACCATTATTTACAATTACTTTAAATCCACCCTCACGACCGGGCTCTGCTCCCTGCTCTTCTGCTAACTTAGGTGCAAGACACATCATTTTACCCAAGATTGCCTGATCATCAAGTGTTGCCTCCGCTAGCATTGCGATATGTTTTTTAGGAATGATCAGAAAATGTATCGGTGCCACTGGATGAATATCATGAAAAGCGAGCACTTCCTCGTCTTCAAATACCTTTTTACAAGGGATTTGACCTAAAATAATTTTACAAAATATGCAGTCTGCTTGATGTCTCATTCACTTTCTCCGAAGTCTTACATTAATGTACCGCATTCATATGACACGAGCACAGAACCTTGATTTAAGGTCTAGGAGATTTAGAGTGGCTTTCTACTAGCTTTCTCTTCAAGTCCGCTCATACCTTCTCTTCGGGCGAGTTCCGCCAAAACATCTTCTGGTGTGCAATCGAACTGCGCAAGCATCACTAAACAATGAAACCATAGATCTGCGACCTCTCCAATGAGTAGCGCCTTCTTTTCTTCATTGATCTGACCACCCGCCATACTATGGCGACAATCTTTTGCAGCCATAATTGCCTCAGCCGCTTCTTCGCCGATCTTTTTAAGAATGGCGTCATCCCCTTTAGAAAACAATTTAGCCACGTACGAAGTGTCTAGTTTTGTCTGAGACTGATCGCGGCGTGACTTAATCACCTCGGCTAATCGGATTAACACTTCATGAAGGTCTTCTGGCTTTGAACTCATATCATCAATTATTTTATTTGGTGCTTATTTTTTTCCAAGCGCTTGTTTCTCTAGCTATATTTAATTCGCTAAAAAAACAAGAGTGTGTTCCCGTATGACAAGCAATTCCACCAACCTGCTCAACTTTAATCAAAAGGGTATCCCCGTCACAATCTAGATAAACTCCCCGAATATTTTGAAAGTGCCCCGATTCTTCACCCTTATGCCACAATTTCTTTCTTGAACGCGACCAGTAGACCGCTTGCCCTTTTTCTAGGGTGGCCAATAAAGCGTCATGATTCATCCATGCCATCATGAGGACATCGTTAGAGTCAATTTCCTGAGCAATCACAGGTATTAAACCCTGCTCATTCCATTTTATTTTTTGAAACCATTCTTTTGAACTGGTGTTATTTAGTTGTTCCATCTCTATATTCTATTGCACACCGAACAAGGTTGGAACAACTAAAACCATTTAAGCTTAATCCCGAACTTCAATACCCCTGGTTTTCAAATAAGCCTTGGCTTGGCCTACTGTAAATTCACCATAATGAAAGATACTCGCAGCTAGAACTGCGTCTGCGTGACCCAGAAGGATCCCATCCGCCAAATGCTCTAAAGTCCCAACGCCACCAGATGCAATCACGGGGATGCTGACCATATCACTTACTTTTCGAACTAGCTCTATATCAAAACCATTTTTGGTCCCGTCACGGTCCATGCTAGTTAGAAGAATCTCACCTGCCCCACGCTCAGATACTTCTTGAGCCCAGGTGAGTGCATTGATATGGGTATTATTTCGCCCACCATGGGTAAAGACTTCCCACAAATCTGGTCCGGTTTGTTTAGCATCAATCGCCACTACGATACATTGGGAACCGTATTTCCCAGAAGCTTCTGATATGAGGTCGGGCCTTGCAACGGCTGAAGAATTCATACTCACTTTATCTGCACCTGCATTCAGAAGCCGTCTGACATCGGCAACTTCTCGCACGCCACCACCCACTGTGAGCGGAATAAATACTTGGGACGCAACGGCTTCTATGATGTGCAGTATTAAATCCCGACCATCTGAGGTTGCTGTAATGTCTAAGAAGGTAAGCTCATCAGCACCTTGATCATCATAGCGCTTAGCAATTTCAACAGGATCCCCAGCATCGCGAAGTTCTAAAAAATTGACGCCCTTGACCACCCTTCCTGCCGTAACATCTAGGCAAGGGATGATTCGCTTAGCGAGCATAGAAAGTGTTAATTTTCAGGAGGATTCTTTTCATCTGCATATTTTTGAGCCGCGATTAAATCAAGGCTACCGTTATAGATTGCTCGGCCAGCAATCACTCCAATAACGCCCTCAGATTCGATTTGGCACAGTGCGTCAATATCTTTATAGTCTGTCAAACCACCACTTGCAATAATCGGAATAGATACAGATTGAGCTAATTTTAAAGTGGCTTCAATATTAATACCGCCCATCATGCCGTCTCGACCAATATCAGTATAGATAATTGCCTCAACGCCATAATCTTCATATTTATGCGCAAGATCGATGACTTCATGACCCGTTAATTTACTCCAACCATCTGTCGCCACTTTTCCATCCCTCGCATCAAGACCCACCATGATGTGACCAGCAAAAGCAACGCAAGCTTCTTGCAGGAAACCAGGGTTTTTAACAGCCGCTGTTCCAATAATGATGGTTTCAAGACCGTCATCTAAAAGACGCTCAATCGTTTCTAAATCACGAATACCGCCGCCGAGTTGCACAGGGATGAGATGACCCACAGCCTTGAGAATCGATTTAATTGCGACTTCATTTTTAGGCTTGCCTGCAATGGCGCCATTAAGATCCACTAGGTGTAATCGACGAGCACCTTGCTTAACCCAATGCAAAGCCATTGCCCCAGGATCGTCTGAAAACACGGTTGACTTTGACATATCGCCTTGCTCTAAGCGAACACAATGTCCATCTTTTAAATCAATCGCAGGTATTAACAACATTTAAGGATTCCAGCGTGTGAAATTTTGATAAAGGCGCAGTCCATACAATGCACTTTTTTCCGGGTGAAACTGCGTTGCAAAGATATTATCTCTTGCCACGGCACATGTAAAGTGACTTCCGTATTCTGTGACTGCAAATTGGTGTTCTTGATTATCAGGAACCACATAATAACTATGCACAAAATAAAAGCGTGTGGTATCTGGAATACCTTCCCACAGACTGTGGGGTTTTTGCTGAATTACCCGATTCCATCCCATATGAGGGACCTTAAAATGACTACCATCAGGTTGCAATTCACCTTCTAACTCAAATTTTTTGACTTTTCCCGGTAACAAACCCAAACAAGCAGTCATTTTTCCGGGGAAATGTGTCTCTGCACTTTCCTCAAACAGCATTTGCTCGCCAATACAAATCCCAAGTAAAGGCTTATTTTTTGCGGCGTTTAAAACCTCTTCAAGTAATCCCGAATGTTTTAAGTTAGACATGCAGTCGGGCATGGCGCCTTGGCCAGGCAAAATAACACGATCAGCTTTTCTGATTTGCTCAGGCGTATTTGCAATCACAACATTGCTTTGCGGGGATACTTTAATAATAGACTGAGCTACAGAACGCAGGTTTCCCATTCCATAATCGACGATTGCAATATTAGACAAGATCTAAACTCATCAGAAGGTTTTATTAAAGGCTTCCCTTGGTCGAAGGAATCACACCACTAGCCCTAGGGTCTAGGGTAACGGCCATTCGCAAAGCTCGCCCAAACGCTTTAAACACAGTTTCTATCTGATGGTGAGCATTAACTCCACGAATATTATCAATATGCAAGGTCACACCAGCATGATTAACAAAGCCCCTAAAAAACTCGATGGCCAAATCAACATCAAAAGTTCCAACCCGTGCTCGTGTAAATGGAACATGAAACTCTAAACCTGGTCGACCTGAGAAATCAATCACGACCCGAGATAATGTTTCATCTAGTGGTACATAGGCATGACCATATCTTGTCAACCCAGATTTATCTCCAACTGCTTTAGCAACAGCCTGCCCGAGAGTAATGCCGATATCTTCAACTGTATGGTGATCATCAATTTGTGTGTCACCTTTAGCGATCACTTTAAGGTCTACCATTCCATGTCTAGCAATTTGATCTAACATATGATCAAGAAAGGCCACACCAGAATTTAATTCTGCACGACCAGAACCATCCAAATTAATCATTAAATTAATTTGCGTTTCTGACGTATTGCGATTAACTTCTACTTGTCTCATACCGTCATAATATCATTCGTTGGCTTCATTTTTCATAGAAAGTATATTTGCAATGTCCCGTTTTTGGAGCAAAACAGTAAAAGGGTTAACTCCCTACACCCCGGGTGAACAACCTAAAATCACGAATTTAATCAAATTAAATACGAATGAGAACCCCTATGGGCCATCCTTAAAGGCGATTGAAGCTATCGCAAGTGCTAATAATGACAGCCTTCGACTTTACCCTCCACCAGATTCTGAAGACTTAAAAGCAGCTATTGCAACTACCTATGCTTTAAACCCAAACCAGGTTTTTGTCGGAAATGGCTCTGACGAAGTTTTGGCTCATATTTTTCAAGCTTTACTAAAACATGAGTCACCATTGTTGTTTCCTGACATTACTTATAGCTTTTATCCTGTTTACTGCAAGCTTTACGACATTCCATTTAAATTAATCCCACTTGATAGTGGTTTTTCGATTCAAATCGAAGATTTTTTAAATGCCGGTAAAAATGGTGGCATTATTTTCCCCAATCCCAATGCGCCAACTGGCCTGGCGTTGCCATTAGCCGCAATCAGAACTTTACTAGAAAAAAATCAGAATTCTGTGGTTGTGATTGATGAAGCCTATGTAGACTTTGGAACGGAGTCTGCAACGACATTAATTACAGAGTTCGATAACTTGATCGTGACGCATAGCTTGTCTAAGTCTCGCGCCTTAGCTGGACTTCGCATTGGTTATGCGATGGGTCATCACGAGCTTATCGAAGGACTAGAACGGGTAAAAAATAGCTTTAATTCTTACCCAATCGATCGCTTAGCGAGTGCTGGTGGGATTGCTGCCATTAAAGATGAAGTTTATCTTAAACAGATCAGCCTTAAGATTCAAAGCAGCCGAGAAAAGCTGGTTCTTGCTCTACAGAAATTAGGATTCAACACAATTCCATCAACGGCTAACTTTATCTTCACACATCACCCCATTCATGATGGAAAAGTTTTATACCAAGCCTTAAGGGATAAAAATATTTTGGTGAGGCATTTTAATTTACCGCGGATAGATCAGTATTTAAGGATTACGGTTGGAACGGATCAGGAATGCGAAACATTACTATTAGTTCTTAAAGAAATTTTATCGTCAACGAATTAAATTTTAGGCAGTTTATTTTTTCTTCAGCCTGAGTTCCGCGGCTTTTGCATGTGCCTGCAAACCTTCTCCGTGAGCTAGAGTACTCGCGATATTTCCTAAGGTATTGGCACCTAATTCACTGACTTCAATCACGCTACTGCGTTTGATAAAATCATACACACCCAGTGGTGATGAAAATCTGGATGATCGTGAAGTGGGCAACACATGATTTGGACCAGCGCAGTAATCGCCCAGGGACTCACTTGTAAACTTTCCTAAGAAAATTGCTCCCGCATGGCGAATATATGGCAATAGCTCACGTGGATGACTCGTTGAAATTTCCATATGTTCTGGCGCTATAAAATTACAAATCTCACAGGCCTCTTTGAGGTCTTTAACTTTAATCAAAGCTCCCCGATTTTGTAAAGACGCACGAATAATCTCTTTTCTAGGCATCTCTGGCAGTAATTGATTAATGCTTGCTTGTATCTTTTCAATATAGGAGTCATCGGGGCAAAGCAATATCGACTGCGCAAGCTCATCATGTTCAGCTTGAGAAAATAAATCCATCGCAACCCAGTCGGGATTAGTTGAGCCATCGCAGATCACTAGAATTTCTGAGGGGCCCGCAATCATATCAATCCCAACAACTCCAAATACTCTTCTTTTAGCGCTGGCAACATATGCGTTGCCTGGCCCAACAATTTTATCAACACACGGAATCGTCTGCGTACCATAAGCTAATGCTGCGATGGCCTGTGCACCGCCAATTGTAAAAACTCGATCTACTCCTGCAATAACTGCAGCAGCTAAAACTAATGGATTATGCGTACCGTCCGGAGTGGGCACCACCATCACAATCTCTTTTACCCCTGCAACTTTTGCAGGTATCGCATTCATTAAAACCGATGATGGATAGGCCGCCTTTCCTCCGGGAACATAAATACCAACAGAATCTAGCGGCGTAATTTTTTGACCTAAGGTCGTGCCATCTGTATCTGTGTATTCCCAAGAGTGGCAGCCAGACTCTATCTTTTGTTTCTGATGATAAGACTCCACCCTTTCTGCAGCTTGTTTTAAAGCTTCTTTTTGATGGGTCGGCAATGACTCTAATGCGGCATGCATTTCAGTCTGACTTAACTCGAGATCTGCAACTCCTGTGGCTTGTGACCTGTCAAATTGCTTGGTGTATTTTAGTACCGCAGCATCGCCATTCTCCCTCACATCTTGCAGAATGCCGGTCACGGCAATCTCAATATCGTGATTATTCTCTTCTGAAAAAGACAGTCTTTTCTTTAAGTCTTGATAAAAGTCTTTACTTGAAGAATCTAGCCTTAGCACATTGCACCCTGGTGTCGTCATGTTGTGAGTACTTTTTATTTCTTTTGTGCGGCCAACTCAAACGCATCTAGAAACGGCTGCAGTTCTTTTCGATTTCTTTTATGGCTAGCTTGATTAACAATCAAATGTGCGCTGATTGTCATCATTGGCTCGACCTCTACTAAATGATTTGCTTTTAAGGTATTTCCTGTAGACACCAGATCGACGATGGCATCGGCCAGCCCAATTAAGGGAGCTAATTCCATTGAACCGTAGAGTTTAATTAAATCGACATGCACTCCTTTAATGGCAAAGTGCTCACGTGCGCAATTGACGTATTTAGTGGCAACTTTAAGTCTTGCCCCTTGCTTTACAGCAGAGTTATAGTCAAAGCCTTCTTTTACTGCAACCGATAATCGACATTTCGCAATACCTAGGTCAATTGGCATATAAAGACCATCTAAGCCATTTTCGATCAACACATCTTGACCAGCTACTCCAAAGTCTGCGGCACCAAATTGAACATAAGTTGGAACATCAGATGCCCTAACAATAATAATTTTCAAATTAGGATTGGACGTTCCAAGTATCAACTTACGAGAAGTCTCAGGGTCTTCAGAAACAGTGATTCCAGCCTTTGCAAGCATAGGCAATGTTTCTTCGAAGATTCTTCCTTTGGATAGAGCTAGGGTTAACATCTGTCTATTATCCTACAGCCTGCAAGGCATTGCCTAATTTAGGCGCGTATTCACTTATTTAGAGCGAACGATCTCTGCACCCAGTGCGCTTAACTTACGCTCCATCCGGTCATAGCCACGATCCAAATGATAGATACGATCTATTGTTGTTTCGCCATCCGCTACCAATCCAGCAATCACTAAACTTGCTGAGGCTCGTAAATCAGTTGCCATCACGCTCGCACCCGAGAGTTTTTTCACACCCTCCACCATGGCTGTATTTCCCTCGATTGTGATTTTTGCGCCTAGACGATTCATTTCCTGTACATGCATAAAGCGGTTTTCAAATATTGTTTCCGTCACTCTAGCCGTTCCACTTGCGATTGCATTTAATGCCATAAATTGGGCCTGCATATCTGTTGGAAATGATGGATATTCGGATGTTCTAAAGCTAACAGCTTTAGGCCGTTTATTCATGACCGCATGTATTGTATCTTTACCAATTGTCATCTCTAAGCCAGCTTCTTCGAGTTTAGCGATGACTGCCTCTAAAGTATCTGGCCTACACCGATTAATGGTGATCTTTCCACCAATAGCTGCAACAGCGCACAAAAACGTACCAGTTTCTATACGATCAGCAATGATTTCATAGTCGGCACTATGAAGCTTTTCCACTCCATCGATTTCAAGATGATCTGTTCCCAGTCCTTTAATCTTTGCTCCCATTGCATTGAGTAGCATAGCTAAGTCTGTAACTTCTGGCTCTCTTGCTGCATTTTCAAGGACAGTTTTTCCTTCAGCTAGGACCGCGGCCATCATCAGATTTTCAGTCCCAGTCACCGTAATCATGTCGGTCAAAATTCTAGCTCCATGCAATCTTGTACTTCCCTCTTTAACGCTTGCCTCGATATAGCCATGCTCGATTTCAATCTGTGCGCCCATGGCTTGCATACCCTTGATATGCTGATCAACTGGGCGAGCGCCAATCGCACATCCCCCAGGTAGTGACACTCTGGCATGCCCAAATCTCGCTAATAAAGGCCCTAAAACAAGAATTGATGCACGCATTGTTTTGACCATATCGTAAGTAGCTTCAGGCTTATCAATTTGCTTTGCCTGTAGGATAACTATCGATTTATCAGATCCATTAGGAAAGTTAACACTTACTCCCATTTGAGAAAGGAGCTTTAACATCGTTCTTACATCTTGAAGATCAGGAAGATTTCTTAAGGTGATGGGATCTTGTGTCAGAAGTGCTGCGCACATAATTGGAAGCGCAGCATTTTTTGCGCCAGCAATATTGACTTCACCATGGAGTGGGCGCCCACCCTTCATCACTAACTTTTCCATACCACTCCTAAAATTGTTTTACGTATTTTTTAATGCCGATTAATTTTGAGTTTTTCTAGGCAACTTCCCTACCCAGCTACCATCTTAAAACGAAACCCTATGCTGACTACAAAAAAGTTCTATTTTTTATATTCTTCTGGAGTCAACGTTTTAAAAGATAATGCGTGAATTTCTTCTTTCATGCGCTCACCGAGCGCCGCATAAACCTTTTGATGCCTCTGAATTAATCGTAGGCCTTGGAAGGAGTCACTAACAATCGTCGCAAAAAAGTGTTGGCCATCACCCTGAACTTCGACATGGGTGCAATCTAGACCACTCTGTATGTATTCTTTAATTTGTTCTGGTGTAGGAAACATTGTTTTGTTTTATTCTTTTTAATGATGTTGTTTATTAATATCTAAGCTTATAACCCGTTTTAAGCATCCGCAGTGCGATCAGGGCAACAACAATAAAACATCCTGAAACAACGGCAAAGCTAAGAAGTGGGGATACGTCGGAATCGCCAAAAAATCCATATCTAAAACCATCAATCATGTAAAAGAATGGGTTAAAGTGAGAAACCATAAGCCAAAATTTGGGAAGGGAGTTAATTGAATAAAACACCCCAGAAAGCATAGTAGCTGGCATGATAATAAAATTTTGTGAGGCTGCTAACTGGTCAAACTTATCAGCCCAAATACCTGCAATTAGTCCCATTGCCCCCAGCAAGGAAGCTCCAAGGATGGCGAAGATGACGATCCACCATGGGGCGACAAAACTCAAATCAGAAAACCATACTGTGACAAAAAAGACACCAGATCCAACCGCTAAGCCCCGAATGACTGCAGCAAGAACGTAAGCGGCAAAGAATTCAATATGAGATAAAGGGGCTAATAATACGAAGACTAAATTACCCGTAATTTTTGATTGAATTAGCGAGGATGAGGTATTAGCAAAGGCGTTTTGCAGCACGCTCATCATGACAAGCCCTGGGACTAGAAATGCAGTGTAATTATGCCCATAAATTTTAGGGCTATTTTCAAGAACATGTCCAAAGATGAGAAGATACAAAATAGCAGTTAACACTGGCGCCGCTACTGTTTGAAAGGCAACTTTATAAAAACGTTTTACCTCTTTATAAAAGAGTGCAATAAACCCGCTTTGAATTTTTGCCTCTGGCAACTTCAAGGAAACAGCCATCTTTTTGGACTCTGTGGGCTCTGACATTAGTTAGACTCCGCCATAATTTTTACAAAAACAGCCTCAAGATCCGCAGCACCATCATCGCCGAGTAATTTAGGCGGCAATCCAGCAGGGCGATGTTTCGCAAGAAGATTTTCAGTTGTATCTAGTGCGACTAAACGCCCCTGTTTCAACATGGCAATCCGGCCACATAGAGCCTCAGCTTCTTCAAGATAGTGGGTGGTAAGTAATATCGTATGACCTTCCTGATTAAGGCGACTAATAAATTGCCACAAGGATTTTCTTAATTCCACATCAACACCTGCAGTAGGTTCGTCAAGAATAATGACGGGCGGCCGGTGAACTAAAGCCTGAGCTACAAGCACCCGGCGTTTCATCCCCCCAGACAGAGAACGCATATTAGCGTCAGCTTTGGTTGTTAAATCAAGATTGGCCATCACTTCGTCAATCCATGCGTCATTTTTTCGTAAGCCAAAATATCCCGACTGAAATTGCAATGTTTCTCGTACAGTAAAAAAGGGATCAAAAACGAGCTCTTGAGGGACCACGCCTAATTGTCTTCTAGCAATTCTAAAGTCAGTCTGTACGTCATAGCCCATGACCTTCACGCTTCCTGAATCAGGCCGGCATAATCCTGCCATCGAAGAAATCAGTGTTGTCTTACCTGCGCCATTTGGGCCCAACAAACCAAAGAACTCCCCCTTAAGGACTTCAAAAGATACACCATCAAGAGCTTTGAGTGAGCCGTACTGCTTTCTGACTTCTTGAATTGAAATTGCTGCCATTAGTCTTCCAAAACCTTTTTAAAATCAAATAACTCTTCCAAGCCATATACTCTTGCTAAAGTTTCTAATTTTTCAGGGCCGCCAACAATATGGAGTTCCGGTGAGATTCTTTTCCAAGCCATCAAAATCGCCAACACCGAAGAATCAAAGTCCTGCAGTTGTGATGCATCAACTAAGATGTCATCACTTTTTTTTAATTGCAGTAAGCCATCTTTTTGAATCTGCGTTGCATTCGAGTGATTAATACTGACTGGTAAGTGAATCATCATAGGGTTATTTTCTATCTATTTAGCTTTTGCAAGTGCTGCATTTCTATCTTGCAAAAATTTTATCAACCCATCAATTCCATTTTGGTTAATTTGATTATTAAACTGACCACGATAAGCCTCTATTAACCAAGCTCCTAGAACATTTATGTCAAAGACTCTCCAACCGTTTGGGGTTTTTTCTAAACGATAGTCTAGCGAAATGGGATCACCTTTATTAATAATTTGAGTACGAACAACCACCTCATTATCTTCAGGGCTAGCTCTAAAAGGACGATAGATCACTGTTTGATCTCTGACCTGACTAAGCGCTCCAGCGTAGGTCCTAATGAGTAAAGTTTTGAATTCAGTCGAAACTAACTTTTGTTGCTCTGGCGTAGCGTCCTTCCAATTGCGCCCCATAGCAAGTTGCGCAGTTTTTTGCAAATCAAAGTAAGGAACAATTTTTTGCTCAATCAAAATAATAATTTTAGGTATGTTTCCAGCCTGGATATCTTTATCTGCTTTAGCTGCAGTCATCACATCATTCACGACAAATTTAACCAGACCATCAGGTGTTGATGCATCTGCGCTTTGTGCGAAGGCTTGTGAATGAATCAGGCCTGTTAACAACAAAAAGGTAATGACTGAAATTATTGATCGTGTTGCCGTAACTAGAGATCTAAAATTTACAAGCCAAGGTTTAACTGTTAACTGGAAAAATTGCATCATTTGCAGCGCCATAAAAACCATCCAAAATATATATCTGAGCCCTAAATTATAGGCGTTTAAAGATAAGTTGCTATTTTTACATTCTTAAAAAGCTCCAGCTTACTTTAAGGTCGGCTGGACCTTAACTGGGAGAATTTCATCGTCATCCTCTTGCGGAGGTGGATTGCCATCATAAATCTTGTAACGACGCCTTTGAAAATAGGCATCCCTAATAAAACTATAGCGATCAATAGCTGCGGAATCTAACAGTTCGGATGCACCAATAAACCTGACTCGCTGATCTACAACCCTAACCCCGGTAATCGAGTTTCGCAGAGGAATATCATTGATAAGATTGATCAAAATATCAGTTTCTAGATCAAACACCCAACCGACTGTATCTCTAACGCTACTGGCCCCAAGCAGAGGCAAAACCATATATGGTCCCTCACCAAAGCCCCAAACTGCAAATGTTTGACCAAAGTCTTCCGCATGTTTTTCCACTCCCGCCATCGAAGCAACGTCCATTATTCCGCCAAGACCCATCGTTGTGTTAACAAAAACGCGGATCAAATCATCTGTAGCTGACTTCGGTTTACCCTGCAAAAAATTATTGAGCGCCGTGTAAACGTCACCCACATTGGCAAAAATATTTGAAATTCCAGTCCGAACAGTCTCCGGCAAAACAAACTGATAGGCCCTTGCTATTGGTATGAGCAGATAGTCGTCTAAGCTCTGATTGAAAGCAAACACATTGCGATTCATAGCCTCCCATGGATCCTTCTTGCTTCTAATCTGCCCCTCTGGAATTGATGCGCAGCCAACTACAGTAAAAAGAATCACCCCAAGACAGATTGTCTTAAGTAATTTAAATACTTGGCAATACTTCATTATTGATTTGCCTTCTTCTCTTGACCTGAGTCTGCAGCCTTGTTGTATAAAAACTGGCTGATCAAGCTTTCTAAAACAATTGCTGACTGCGTTTGTGTGATTTTTGAACCTGCCAAGAGCAAATTATCATCACCCCCCGCTTCAATTCCTAAATACTGTTCCCCCAAAAGGCCTGAAGTTAATATCTTGGCCGAAGAGTCTTTTGGAAAATGAAACTGTTCATCTAAATTAATGGTAACGGTGGCTTGGAATGTTTTGTCATCAAAATCAATCGCGGCAACCCGACCAACAACAACGCCGGCACTCTTTACAGGTGCGCGAGGCTTTAAACCGCCAATATTGTCAAATTTTGCAGTCACAGAATAGCTTTTTTGAAAACTAAAGGTACTCATATTTCCGGCTTTAAGCGCCAAAAATAAGAGTGCTACTAAGCCAATAGCAACAAATAAGCCAACCCAAAAATCTAGTGAATTTCTTTTCATATTCGTATTATCTTAGTTTATTAACGCTAAAAGTGATTTCCTTAGTTAGAAAACATCACCGCTGTGAGTAAAAAGTCTAAAGCAAGTACTGCCAGGGAAGAAATGACAACAGTCCTTGTGGTAGCTAAAGACACTCCCTCAGGTGTTGGTTTGCTTTGGTAACCTTGATATACAGCAATAAAAGTAACAGCAATACCAAAAACGACACTCTTTAATACCCCGTTGCCTACGTCTTGAATTACATCTACGCCACCTTGCATCTGCGCCCAAAAAGCGCCTTCATCTACCCCAATTAAAGGCACACCTACTAAATAACCTCCAATAATGCCTACGGCACTAAATATGGCGGCAAGGAGTGGCATTGCAATAATTCCTGCCCACAACCTTGGGGCTAGAACCCTTGCCAGCGGATCTACCGCCATCATCTCCATCGCAGCGAGCTGTTCCCCAGCTTTCATTAACCCAATCTCAGCGGTTAAAGAAGTTCCTGCGCGCCCCGCAAACAATAAAGCTGTGACTACTGGTCCCAACTCCCTTGTGAGCGAAAGAGCCACTAATAACCCTAGCGCCTGTTCTGATCCATAGCGGTTTAAGGTGTTATACCCTTGTAAGCCCAACACAAAGCCAACAAATAATCCTGAAATTGCAATAATGACAAAAGAGTAATTACCTAAGAAGAAGATTTGATCTAAAACTAATCTTGGTCTTTTTATCAAAGCTCCTGAGCGCGCCAAAACTGCTACAAAAGTTCGCGCAGCATGTCCTAATCCCTCCAGATTTTCTCTAACAAAAGAACCCAAGCGAATTAAAGCATTCAAAATAAATATTTTCATTTACTTAATCCAAAATCTTTTGCAATTGCCATACCTGGATAATGAAAAGGAACAGGCCCATCAGGTTGTGCATGAATGAACTGTTTAACAAATGGATCTGAAGACTTAGCTAATTCTTGAGGTATACCTTCTGCTGCTATTTTTCCATTAGCAATGAAATAAACATAGTCCGCTATAGCAAAAGTTTCTGGAACGTCATGCGTTACTAAAATACTTGTTGCACCTAAAGCATTATTCATCTCTTTGATTAATCGAGCGGTTACTCCAAGCGCTATTGGATCAAGCCCGGCAAAGGGCTCATCATACATAATCAGTGGAGGATCTAATGCAATCGCCCTAGCAAGAGCTACGCGCCGCGCCATGCCACCAGAAATTTGAGAAGGCATTAAGTCTCGCGCACTTCGAAGTCCGACAGCATTGAGCTTCATCATGACGAGGTCACGAATCATAATCTCAGACATCTGTGTATGCTCCCTTAACGGAAAAGCGACATTTTCAAAAACACTGATATCTGTAAACAATGCGCCAAACTGAAAGAGCATTCCCATGCGCCTACGCGCCTGAATTAACCCTTCATGATTTAACCCGCCTATTTCAACGCCATCAAAAATAACTTGCCCTGAATTAGCCCTAACTTGCCCACCAATTAAGCGAAGGATTGTAGTCTTTCCGCACCCAGAGCCACCCATGACCGCGATCACTTTCCCGCGAGCAAATTCCATGTTCAATCCTGAAAGGATTTCTCTTTCACCCACGGCGTAAGAAAAACTAACATCTTTCAAAGAAACGATAGATTGGGATTGATTAGAAATCATGGCCCTATTATCGTTCAATTTTATTTCAACATGTACCAATTAAGGGCTTTAAAAGATCCTACCCTCCGAGCTCATTTAAGGAGTTTTAATTGGCCGTGGCCATTAAAGCATCATCAAAGATCGCAACCGCTCTAGTCCAACCCGCAGAAGCGCCTCGTATTTTATGTGGGAAACAGCTAATAAAAAATCCGTCCGGAGGGAGTGCCTCTAAATTATGTAACTTTTCTAAATGACAATACCCTATATCCCTTCCCGCTTTATGACCCTCCCAAATCAAACTCGAATCGTGAGTTTGTCCATATTTTTTGGCAGTGTGCACAAAAGGAGCATCCCAACTCCATCCATCGATACCGGTCAAACGAACGCCGCGCTCGAGCAAATACATTGTCGCTTCATACCCCATGCCGCAACCTGAACTCACATATTCAGGTTTGCCATACATCGAGCCAGCTCGTGTGTTGACCACCACAATATCTAAAGGCTTTAACTCATGATTAATCCGTTTGAGCTCATTTTCTACATCTTGGGCGGTAGCAACATACCCATCAGGAAAGTGTCTGAAATCTAACTTCACACCTGGAGCAAAACACCACTCTAGTGGAACCTGATCAATAGTAATCGAAGGTTTTTTATCGCCCAGAGCTTTATCCATCGTGCTATGAAAGTGGTATGGCGCATCTAAATGAGTTCCGTTATGTGTTGAAATAGTCGCGATTTCAACGGCCCATCCTTCACCATCAGGTAACTCATTTTTTTGCAATCCTGGAAAAAAGGTTGCAATACGCTCAACTGTATCTTGATGCGTAAAGTACTCAATTTTTGGTTTAAATGATGGTGGGTCGCTTAAAACATCATTTTCTAAAAATATAGAAATGTCGATGAACTTTCTTGCCATGTTGTGTCTCCAATTTTATTTATTTTTTATCATATCGTAATTTTGTAAGCTATGTTTGCGTTAGCTTAAGCCAGTACAGGATTCAATAGAGAAGGGGGAGGGCGTGGCTTTGACAAAGCAAACAATGCCTGAGCAATCCCAGCAACTAAACCAACAGAAACCCCAATTTGTAAAGCAAGGTCGTAGGATCCCAAGGCGTCATACATGAGCCCACCTCCAAATGCGCCAACAAAGCTACCCAATTGATGCGCTATAAATGCAATACCTACCAACATCGCTTGCCATTTCACACCAAACATCTCGGCAATAGACCCCGATACTAATGGCACTACACCAAGCCATAAGAATCCAATATAAGCCGCAAAAATGAGCGTATTTGTCGGGCTTGGAATCACGTAAAAGTAATAAGCAATTCCAATGGAACGTAAAACATAGATCATCCCAAGTAAAAATAATTTGTTATATCGCCCGCCCATCCAACCAAAAAATAAACTACCTAGAGCATTAAACCCGCCTATAACAGCTAAAGACTGCGCACTAAGCATAGGGTCCAAGCCACAAAGGGCTAGATAGGATGGCAAATGCGTGGTCAAGAAAACCAGTTGCATGCCGCATACAAAATAGGCAATCGTCATTACAGTAAACGGTGGATATTTCAAAGCTTTAATAACGACTTTCATTGGCTTAATGTCATCATTTGCAGAGCCATCAAGAATCGGCTTTTGATCAACCCCCCCAGCATACCAAGCGCCTGGAATAATCAAAACAGCCATCACAATAAACCCAACCATCCCAATTCGCCAATCGAACTCTTGAGTTAATACTTGACCAATAGGTGCGGCAATTAAGGCCCCTAAGGATCCGGCAGCAGAAACAAATCCCAAAATGAGGCTCCTCTTTTCAACCGGAACAGCTCTAGTTGCTACAGCCATTCCAATGCCAGAACCGTTGCAAGCAAGTGCACAACCGATTAAAAATCCTGCGCCAATGGTAACCCCAATAACACCTTGAGCAGTAGCTAAAACAATAACACCCAGCAGGTATAGAAAAGAGCCAATCATCATCACTTTTTTAAACCCGACCTTGATAGCCCATGCCCCAATAAAGGGTTGTGTTAACCCCCAAGATAAGTTTTGAATAGCGATAGCTAATGTGAATTGGGATACAGAAACGCCAAGATTTTGTGTAATGGGCGGCATGAACACACCTAAGCTTTGACGCATACCTGTACTGAGCGAAAGCATCAAAGAAACGCCAAGTAAAATAGGCAAGCTGGATTTAATCCACTGATTGTTATTCATTATTTATTATATTTATAGAACAAACTTCATTTTAGCTGTCCCTGCTAACTCTACATCAACCCGTGGAGATGAAACAAATTCTAATTCTATAGTGGTAAAACTGTAGTTCCCATCAAAAACTCATCAACAGCTCGAGCACATTGACGCCCTTCTCGAATCGCCCAAACAACGAGCGATTGACCACGGCGGATATCTCCCGCAGCAAATACTTTAGGTACATTCGTGTAATACGCTTTTTCACCCTCAGTGCTAGACTTCGCATTACCGCGAGAGTCTTTTTCTACCCCAAAGCCACTGAGAATCTGTTGTGCTGGTGACACAAAACCCATTGCCAGCAAAACAAGATCTGCTTTCATTTCAAATTCGCTATCAGGCACTTCAGCCATCTTGCCATCTTTCCAGTCTAGACGGACACCAATAAGCTTCTCAACTTTTCCATCTTTACCTTCAAAGCGTTTTGTTGCAACCGACCAATCCCGATCACATCCTTCTTCATGTGAAGAGGAAGTTCTTAACTTAGTCGGCCAGTAAGGCCAAACAAGCGGTTTATTTTCTTCCACAGGTGGCTGAGGCAGCAACTCAAACTGTGCTACCGATGAAGCACCATGACGATTTGAGGTCCCAACACAGTCTGATCCTGTATCGCCACCACCAATAACAATAATATGCTTTCCTTTTGCGCTAATTTCGTTTTTAAAATCCCCTGCATTTTCTTTATTTTGCGGTATTAAAAACTCTAAAGCGTAATGTACCCCTTTAAGCTCTCTGCCTGGAACAGGTAAATCACGCGGTTGTTCAGCACCACCAGAAATAATGACTGCATCAAAGTCTTTCATCAATTGCTCTGGTGAAACGCGCTCTTGGGAATAATCTTTTATAAATGGGTCTAACTGTTCCTTACCTACAAACACTCCCGTTTTAAAGATGACCCCTTCGGCCTGCATCTGTTCAACGCGACGATCAATCAACCATTTTTCCATCTTAAAGTCTGGGATACCGTAGCGAAGCAAACCACCTACACGATCGTTCTTCTCATACAAAGTCACATCGTGACCCACTCGAGCCAATTGCTGAGCGGCGGCCATTCCCGCAGGACCAGATCCGACAATCGCTATTTTTTTTCCAGTTTTGTGTTTTGGTAGCTGTGGTTTAACCCAACCGTTTTCCCAAGCTTTATCAATAATGGCATGCTCAATCGACTTAATCCCAACTGGCTCTTCATGTATCCCTAATGTGCACGCAGATTCACAAGGTGCTGGACAAATACGACCAGTAAACTCAGGAAAATTATTTGTGGAATGTAAAACTTCTATTGCCTGTTGCCAGTCTTGCTTGTATACCAAATCGTTAAAGTCCGGAATGATGTTATTGACTGGGCAACCATTATTACAAAATGGAATACCGCAATCCATGCATCTCGCTCCTTGAACTTTAGCCTCACTGTCAGTAAGCCCGGCCACAAACTCTTTGTAATGTTTTATACGAATCACCGGTGCTTCATAATGCTCTGATTGGCGTTCAAACTCCATAAAACCTGTCGCTTTTCCCATATATTTCTCCAAATACTTCTTCTTGATTTATCTGTTAAACCGTTGTTGTACTCTTACCTTTTGATTGCGCTTTTTCCCAAAGTTCGCCTAAGGCCCGTTTATATTCCGTAGGGAAAACTTTAACAAACCGCTTTCTAGAAACATCCCAATCACGCAAAATTTCTTTCGCGCGCTCTGATCCTGTATGTCGGAAATGTCTTTCGATTAAGTCTTTAAGAATAGTTTCATCACTTAAACGTTTCCCGCCCTCTTTAACTTTATCTAAGGCATGCCAAACCGATTCAGGCATTTCTAGTTTTTGTTCTTTCGCCGAAAGGACTGGCTCTAAAGTTGCCATAGTCGTATTACACCGCTTTGAAAATAGTCCATCTTCATCAAAGACATAAGCAATACCTCCACTCATTCCAGCCGCAAAATTTCTGCCTGTATTTCCAAGTACCACAACAGTGCCACCGGTCATATATTCTGCGCCGTGATCACCCGTTCCTTCGACTACAGCTATCGCCCCTGAATTCCTAACAGCGAATCTCTCACCGGCAACTCCGTTAAAAAATGCTTCACCTGCAATAGCACCATACAACACGGTGTTACCCACAATAATATTTTCGATTGCATGACCCTTAAACTCATGCGGCAAACGAACAATGACCCGACCGCCAGATAATCCTTTGCCTACATAATCATTCGCATCACCCACCAGATCAAACGTCACTCCATGGGCTAAGAATGCTGCAAAGCTTTGACCCGCCGTTCCGTTAAACTGAATATGGATCGTATCTTCTGGCAAACCTTCGTGACAATATTTTTTAGCTACTTCACCAGATAGCATTGCCCCAACAGTTCGGTTGACGTTTTTAACAGGATGAATAAAAGAAACACGCTCACCCCTTTCTAAAGCAGGCTCTGCTTTAGAAATCAATTCATGATCTAAGGCTTTTGCTAATCCGTGATCTTGAGTATGAGTTTGATATTTGATTACATCATCAAAGCCCTCTGGCTGATTAAATATTTTTCTAAAATCTAGGCCTTTTGCTTTCCAGTGCTCTATCCCTTTTTTCATATCAAGCATATCAACACGACCTACTAATTCATTGAAACTTCGTATACCCAATTGCGCCATAATTTCTCGAACTTCTTCTGCGATATAGAAAAAGAAATTTACAACATGCTCTGGCTTACCTGAAAACTTTTTACGCAGTTCTGGATCCTGAGTCGCTACTCCAACAGGGCAAGTATTCAAGTGACATTTACGCATCATGATGCATCCTTCAACCACCAATGGGGCGGTTGCAAACCCGAATTCATCTGCGCCTAATAACGCCCCAATCACTACATCTCGACCAGTTTTCATTTGGCCATCTGCTTGCACTCGTATCCTATTTCTTAAGCCGTTAAGAACAAGCGTTTGTTGCGTTTCTGCTAGCCCGAGTTCCCATGGTGATCCTGCATGTTTAATCGATGACAAAGGTGATGCCCCTGTTCCACCATCATGCCCAGAAATAACCACATGGTCAGCTTTTGCCTTAGCAACACCAGCAGCTACTGTCCCCACCCCAACTTCTGAGACCAGCTTGACAGAAATATCAGCTCTTGGATTGACGTTTTTTAGGTCATGAATCAGTTGCGCTAAATCTTCAATGGAGTAAATATCATGATGAGGTGGCGGAGATATTAAGCCTACACCTGGGACGGAATAACGTAAGTTTCCGATATATTCTGATACCTTTCCACCAGGTAACTGACCACCTTCGCCCGGTTTAGCACCTTGAGCCATCTTGATTTGAATTTGATCTGCTGACGACAAGTATTCTGTTGTTACTCCAAACCTTCCTGAGGCAACTTGTTTGATCTTTGATCTGAGTGAGTCACCATTTTCGAGTGGTATATCGACAGCGATAACATCACTACCTAATATGCTCGCTAAGGTTTCTCCCTTTTTAATAGGTATACCCTTTAATTCATTGCGATACCGTTTATAGTCTTCACCGCCTTCACCTGTATTAGACTTGCCCCCAATTCGATTCATTGCAACTGCTAATGTAGAGTGCGCCTCTGTCGAAATTGAACCAAGAGACATAGCTCCTGTTGCAAAACGTTTTACAATTTCTTTGGCCGGTTCTACTTCTGATAAATCGATTGCTTTTGATGGATCGACTTTAAATTCAAATAGTCCTCTCAAGGTCATATGTCTTCGACTTTGATCATTAATCAAATTGGCATACTCTTTAAAGGTTTTATATCCACCCTTTTCTGGTCCTGTTCGTGTTGAATGCTGCAGCTTTGCAATTGAATCCGGTGTCCACATATGGTCTTCACCTCTGATTCGATAGGCATACTCTCCACCAGCATCTAAGCTATTTTCTAAAACAGGATCCTCACTAAATGCTTGCCTGTGCATTTTAAGCGCCTCTTCCGCAACTTCAAAAACTCCGATTCCACCAATATTTGAAGATGTTCCTGCAAAATATTTATGTATCATTTGGTCTGACAAACCAATGGCCTCAAATATTTGTGACCCTGTATAGGACATATACGTTGATATACCCATTTTGGACATCACTTTTTGTAGTCCCTTACCAATTGCCTTAATGAAGTTCTTGACAACCTTTTCTTCGGATAGCTCACCAGGCAAGTCTTTTGAGAGCTGAGCCAAAGTTTCCATAGCTAAATAAGGGTGTACAGCTTCGGCCCCATATCCTGCTAATAAAGCAAAATGGTGGACTTCTCTTGCAGAACCCGTTTCAATAACAAGACCCGTACTTGTTCTTAATCCTTTTTGAACTAAATGTTGATGTATTGCAGATGTTGATAGCAAGGCTGGTATGGCCACATAATCTTCTGACACTTGTCGATCACTGACAATCAATATGTTGAATCCCGATTTCACAGCATCAACCGCTTCGGCACATAATGAGGCGAGTCGCGCTTCGATCCCTTCATTACCCCAGACCACTGGATAACAAATATCTAATTCATGGCTTCTAAATTTCCCACCGGTGTAGTGTTCTATATGTCGAATTTTAGACATATCTGAAAAATCTAATATGGGCTGCGAAACTTCCAACCGCATTGGCGGATTAATATTATTTGTATCCAGCAAATTAGGCTTAGGTCCAATAAATGACACAAGGGACATCACCATATTTTCTCTAATTGGATCTATCGGTGGATTAGTCACCTGTGCAAATAATTGTTTGAAATAGTTATAAAGTGTTTTGTTCTTATTCGATAAGACTGCCAGTGGACTATCGTTACCCATTGAACCCGTTGCCTCCTCCCCAGCTTGCGCCATAGGAGCCATGAGGAACTTGATATCTTCTTGGGTATACCCAAATGCTTGCTGGCGGTCTAGCAGTTTCGCAGCTGGACGATTTTTAGAGTCGTCCTCAATTAAATCTTTTTCATTAACTTCTATGACATCTAATTTAATTCTTACTGCATCAATCCAACTCTTATAGGGTTTAGCTTTTGACAATGATTCTTTCAATTCTGTGTCTTCGATAATTCGGCCCTGCTCCATGTCGATTAAAAACATTTTGCCTGGCTGTAAGCGCCATTTTTTGACTATTTTATTTTCTTCAAATTTAAGAACACCCGCCTCAGATGCCATGATGACTAGGTCATCATCCGTGACATAGTATCTTGCTGGACGTAATCCATTTCTATCGAGTGTTGCTCCTATTTGTCTACCGTCGGTAAATGCCATAGCAGCAGGCCCATCCCAAGGCTCCATCATGGCCGCATGGTATTCATAAAATGCTTTTCGATTTTCATCCATTAATGTATGTTGCTCCCATGCTTCTGGAATCATCATCATCATGGCGTGAGCCATTGGATATCCAGCCATGACTAATAGTTCTAAGCAGTTATCAAAGCTTGCTGTATCTGATTGTCCTGGGTAGATTAGTGGCCATAATTTTTCTAAATCATCTCCTAAAACTGGTGAGCGTATTGCGCCTGTTCTTGCATTGATCCAATTCACATTACCTTTGACAGTATTTATTTCACCGTTGTGCGCGATCATTCTGTAAGGATGTGCGAGTTCCCACGCTGGGAAGGTATTTGTTGAGAATCGTTGATGCACTAATGCTAGTGCTGATACCACTCTTGTATCTTTAAGATCTTCGTAATATGCGCCGACTTGATTTGCAAGTAACAAACCTTTATATACGATTGTTCTCGCAGACATCGAAGTTACAAAATATTCTTTTCCATGCTTTAACTCTAAATTTTGTATTGCATGACTTGCCGATTTTCGAATGACATACAACTTTCTTTCTAAAGCATCTGTTGTCATTATTTCTCGTCCACGACCGATGAATATTTGTCGTATTACTGGTTCAGTTTTTGCAACTGTTGGTGACATTGGCATGTCTTTGTTGACCGGTACGTCACGCCAACCTAAAACAACCTGACCTTCTATCCGAACTGTTCTTTCTAATTCTTGTTCACAAGCGAGTCGTGACGCATTTTCTTTAGGTAAAAAAACCATCCCTACGCCATATTCGCCAGATGGAGGTAATTTCACTCCTAATTTAATCATTTCTTCCCGAAAGTACTGATCCGGAACCTGAATCAATATTCCTGCACCATCCCCCATCAATGCATCTGCTCCAACCGCTCCACGATGGTCTAAATTTTCTAGGATTTTTAATCCTTGGCTCACGATATCGTGGGTTTTATTGCCTTTGATATGCGCTACAAAACCAACACCACAGGCGTCATGTTCATTTGATGGGTCATAAAGACCTTGTGCAGTGGGTCGCAAATTGATTTGATGCATCTCAGCTCCTTTGGATATAAGTCTTCAGATGGTTAAATCCTGAACATTTATGCCGCAAAAAATTAAATAGGGGGTTAACTATAGGTTAATCCCCTTTTTACATCAATGATTTTGCGTATGACTCTGTCCCCGCACTTTTTTGGTGAAATGTCTAAATATTTATTCTTTGGGGACAGAGTGGGTACCACTATGATTCAAAAGGTATAACTCCCAATTTCTTTGTCTTTCAAAGGGAGTATTTCCTAGTTTTGAAAATGGTAGCGTATCAATAAGACCGTAATTGGGCCTTTGACCAATATGTGTAAGGTAACTTGACCAAAGATAGTCTTCTAACTGACTCACAACCCCCTCTTGCTTTGGAGATGTTTCAATCTTTTTTTGGTGCTCCAAAATTTCTTGCCCCGTAGCTAATGGCTTTGAATAAAACCGTCCATCCCAAATCGTGCCTTTGGTTAAGTGTATTTGGTTAAATAGCTGGGTGTATCTTCTGCATAAGGACTGCATTGTTTTAGCTAAGCTCGCATGCTCGAGTGGAGTAGCTAAAAAACAAAGTTCATTTGGCAAAATAACGTACGCATGGATACTAAGACCATAGTGTTTTGCGCTGTCGCGAAGCCAAGCTAGCAAAGCTTGTTTTAACTCATCTTTATCAAAGATATTTAAGTTTTTTAAGCCTTTAGCACTTACAGCCATGACTTGGCCTAAATGGATGATCCTGGCTTGCCTTGCCATCCTAATTACTCGAGGGAGCCGTAATGAGGATTGTTCGCAAATTCTGGTATTACCCAATCTCCATCTATGGATTCAACTCCAGGTGGTGGACTGCGAGGAGCCTCAGCAAGTTCTTTGAGTGCCGTTGACATATAGTTGATCCAAATCGGCAAGGACAAACCTCCACCAGTTTCATTAGCCCCTAAGCTCTTGGGTTTATCAAACCCCATCCATACGATCGCGCAAACTTTTGGATGATAGCCAGCAAACCAAGCATCGTGTGAATCATTAGTCGTCCCTGTTTTTCCAGCAATATCATTACGCTTCAATTTGGCACGCGCACTTGCTGCAGTTCCAGACCGAGTCACTTCTTGCATCAAGCTATCAGCAACAAACGCTGTTCGAGCGTCTAATACCCGCACCATATCAGGTCCACCTAAGGCATGTTGCTTATCCTCAAAAATGACCGCATCTTTACTATCTAAAATTTTAGATATCAAAAAGGGTTGAACCTCATAGCCGCCATTAGCAAAGACGCTATAGCCTCTTGCCATCTGTAAGGGTGTAACTGATCCCGCCCCAAGCGCTAATGTCAAATAAGGAGGATTTTTTTCAGGATCAAACCCAAACTTCTGAATAAACTCCTGAACATAGCGAGGGTCAATTGCTCGAATGATTCTGACAGATACTAAGTTTTTAGACCTGGCCAATGCGGATCTTACCGTCATAAAGCCATCTGTTTTACCATCATAGTTTTTCGGCTCCCATGCCTTTCCACCTGTTTCAGATCCACCAATACTGAGTGGAGCATCATTCACTACAGTTCGAGGCATAATCCCTTTTTCTATTCCGGCGGCGTAAATAAAAGGTTTAAAAGATGACCCAGGTTGACGCTCTGCTTGCATCGCATGATTAAACTGATTGCGCTTGTAATCAAAACCGCCAACTAGAGCCAGAATAGCCCCAGTTTCGGGGCTAATAGAAACTAAAGTGGATTCAACCTCAGGCATTTGTACGACTTGCCATGTTCCATTCGTAAGAGGCATGACACGAATAATTGAGCCTTTTTTAATTTTTACTTTAGGCTGCGCTGTTGAACTTAAAGCTTCATTGACAAGCTTTAATCCTTCATTCTTTATAACAATAGTGTCACCTGAAGAAGTAAAGATTTTTAATTCTTTAGGCTTGATATCAACGACAACTCCAGCTTGAATATCATCACTATTACTGTGTTCAATTAAAGCTTCATCTAGAACACGTTTAACTAGTTTGCTATCAGCGGCCTCATTGGGTACCTCAACAAAACCCTCCGGTCCACGATACCCATGTTTAGCATCGTAATCTAATACGCCTTTTCTAATGGCTTGATACGCTGCATTTTGATGGTCATATTGAACGGTTGTATAGACTTTTAAGCCCTGTATATAGACATTTTCGCCATACATCTTTATCAATAACTGCCTAGCATATTCGGAGACAAAATCAGCGTGAACATTAAACTCACGACCTAATCCTTTGACATTTAATTCTTCAAGCATAGCTAGGGCATACTCTTCACTAGTAATATATTTTAGATCTCGCATTCTTTGTAAAATATATTCTTGCCGAATTTTTGCACGCCGAAAATTAACAACTGGATTATAGGCAGAAGGCGCTTTAGGCAGACCTGCTAACATCGCAGATTCAGCAATAGAGAGTTCGTTGACATCTTTTCCAAAATAAATACGAGCAGCGCTAGCAAATCCGTATGATCGCTGCCCCAGATAAATTTGATTCATATACACTTCAAGAATCTTATCTTTTGATAAATTCTTTTCTATTTTCCACGCCAACAGCATTTCATAAATCTTACGGGTAAACGTTTTCTCATTAGTTAAGAAAAAGTTTCTAGCAACTTGCATGGTGATGGTTGACGCCCCTTGAGACAAGCGACCATTTAAATTAGCTAACGTAGCTCTTAGAACTCCTTGATAATCGACTCCACCATGTTCGTAAAATCGATCATCTTCGATTGCAATCACAGCTTTTTTAAGTGCAGTTGGAAAAACATCAATGGGAGTTACTTTTCTTCGCTCTTCGCCAAACTCGCCTATGAGAACATTGTCGGCTGTATAAATCCTTAACGGAACTTTTGGTCTATAGTCAGTAACTGCCTCTAATGAAGGTAAATTAGGCTTTGCAACCATAATCATAAAAGCAATCAGAGTCGCTAAGCAAATTAAGCCCGTTACGCCGGTCAAAATGAGGTAGAGAAATATCCTTTTATACATAAACAGATTATATAGATAGGTATCTCAAACTAGAAATTGTTTCAGACATTGTTTTAAGTACTTTCTGACAATGCAAAAACTATCCCTTTTGAGCAGTTTTTTTCAAAATAGCACCATGTTTGAAAGAAAAATTACTCCCGAATCATTTGAAAACTCTCGAGGTGTGTTTGGCAGTGTTGAGAGAGAAATCTCAATTGATCCTATGAGCTCAACCTACATGAAGAGTGGTGTCGATCCTGATACTGGCGAAATTCTGGGAATACCTTCAAGCGTTCCTTCAAAAAAACCTACCTCTGGTCAAATTCCCCTTAACAATCAAATTCAGCCTCCTTTTTTTGAAAAGAAAAAATTTACCATGCCCTCTCATCAAGTCACTCACGAATGGATTAATTCTGCCGCTTTAGGAATATTTTGTATCGCACTCGCCTATCTATTTTTTTTATTTAAAAATCCTAATCCATCAGCATTTTTAGATGCAGCGATTCACAAAATTGATCCTTTAGAGGAGCGCATTAATGATATTTCACAAAATCTTAATGAACTGATAGATCAGGTTGAGGACCATATCGAATTTAGTTCACAACAAAAGGAAGATCTAGAAAAATTAATGAATACCCCCAAAAAGATACCACTACCCTCTAGATACTCTAAACAAATAGAACCCCCTACAAAAGAACTTTTTAAGAATATCTCTTATCTTGGTACCTTTGTAAAAAATGATCAGCGTCACGCCCTGTTATCTCTGGAGAATAAAACGCGCCTCTTTAAAACAGGTGAGCCTATTTTCACGGATTGGCATCTCAGTTATATCGACCAGAATTTTGTCGTCTTTTTACACTCAAGCGGTCGTCAACATCACTTAAAGAGGAATTAGTCTAAATGCATCAAAATCCATACCCAAAAGTAGGCGTTTCTCTCATTGCACTATGGTTAATCTTTTCATCACCCCAATTGATGGCTTCTACACTCCTAGAAAATAAATTCCCAAGCTCTCGTATTAGCTTATCTTTCTCACAGGTTCCCCTAAAAGATTTATTTAAATTACTTGGAGAAATTGGCAATATCAATCTAATTGGGGTCGACAAACTAAATGGGATGACTTCCATAGAATTAGTGGACGTGCCTTGGAATGAAGCTTTTGAAATGCTACTTCATAGCCACCAACTCGGATATAAACAACACGGAATGATTGTATGGGTTGCCCCAATTGAACTGTTAAGGTCTTTCGAAAAAAACTATTCTAGCCATGCTTCTTCCGTAAAATTTGAGAAGCAAGTTTTAATTGAAGCCCGAATTGTTGAAGCGGATTATCGTTTTGCTAGAAACTTAGGTGTCAAGTTTGGTATTACACAAAGGACCGATCAAAACAATAACCCCCTTAAAAACCCTTCATTTAACTATGAGTCTGACCTAAAAGCTGAAGGTTTAAATGGTTTCCCAGCATCAAGTTCTGCAATTACGATGTTTTCTAAAGGCGCCTCCCAATTACTTCATTTCGAACTCAGCGCCCTTGAATCCGATGGAAAAGGTAATATTATTGCCAATCCACGGATTGTGACCGCTAATCAAGTTAAAGCAGTCATTGAACAAGGAACTGAATTGCCTTATCAAACTTCAACAAAAGAAGGTTCTAAAGTCCAATTTCGTAAAGCTAACCTCAAACTTGAAGTAACGCCAACCATCAGAGAAGGTCAAATACAAATGGAAGTTGAGATTAGTAAAGACACGATCGGGATGAAGACTGAGCAAGGGTTTGCAATCGATACGAAGCATTTACGCTCACAAATTATTGTTGAAGATGGCGGCACCGTTGTTATTGGGGGTATCTTTTTACAGACTGAACGGGAAGATATTGTCCAAGTTCCACTATTAGGCCGCCTTCCTATTCTAGGGAATCTATTTAAACACCGCGCCAAAATCAAAGACAAAACAGAGTTACTGGTATTTTTAACCCCATCCTTGATAAATCATGCGGGCCAACAGATTATTGAAAAATTCTCAGCAAATCCCTAAAAACTCAACAACTTTTATAAACCCTGCGTAAAATTATGGAATGAACGCTTATCCAGATAATATTTTCCTTGTCGGCCTCATGGGCGCAGGGAAGTCGACAGTGGGTCGAATCTTAGCTAAACGTTTAGGAAAATTATTTATTGATAGCGACCACGAAATTGAAAAAAGATGTGGCGTTAAAATTCCTATTATTTTTGAGATGGAAGGTGAAGACGGTTTTCGTAAGCGAGAGTCTGCCGTCATTAGCGATTTGGCGTCGAGAACAAATATTGTTCTTGCCACAGGGGGAGGAAGTGTCTTACTCGAAGAAAATAGAGACTGCTTAAAAGCCCATGGCTTTATTATTTACTTGCGCGCTAATCCCCATGAGCTTTGGCTAAGAACCCGCCATGATAAAGGCCGACCTTTATTAAATACTGCTGATCCACAAATGAAATTAAAGGAACTATTTGATGTTCGTGATCCTATCTATCAATCAATTGCTAACGTAGTGATTGAAACAGGAAAACCAAATGTGAATCAATTAACTAACCATTTAGTAATGCAACTAGAGCTATCGTCATGAAAACAATCCACGTTGATTTAGGTAGTCGCACTTATCCTATTTATGTTGGTGCAAATCTGTTAACTCAAGGTCCCCTTTATCAACCCCATCTGATCGGGAAAAACTGTTTTATTGTGACAAACTCCACGATTGAAAAACTTTATGCCGAACAAGTGCATCAGACTTTAGAGTCCTTAGGCCAAAAAGTATTTCGAATTATTCTGCCAGATGGTGAAAACTTTAAAACCTGGCAAACATTACAACTCATTTTTGATGGTTTACTAGAATTTGGTGCTGACCGAAAAACCACCATTATTGCTCTAGGTGGGGGTGTTATTGGGGATATGGCTGGTTTTGCTGCAGCTAGTTTTATGAGAGGTATTCACTTTATCCAAATACCGACAACTCTACTAGCTCAAGTTGACTCGTCCGTCGGTGGAAAGACTGGGATCAATCATCCTTTGGGTAAAAATATGATTGGTGCCTTTCATCAACCTGTAGCAGTCATCGCTGATTTAAACACTCTAACTACACTTCCCCCAAGAGAACTGGCCGCTGGTCTTGCTGAAGTCCTTAAACATGGCGCAATTGCAGACCTCGATCTTTTATCATGGATTGAAAAAAATACAGATCTACTGAATGCTTATGACTTAAACGCTCTAGAACATGTTGTGGTCAGGTCGTGTGAAATTAAATCTGCAGTTGTTGCTGCTGATGAAAAAGAAAGTGGCATTAGAGCTCACTTAAATTTTGGACATACCTTCGGACACGCTATTGAATCTGGAATGGGTTATGGAAGTTGGCTTCACGGTGAGGCTGTTGGCTGTGGTATGTATTTAGCGGCTGAGCTATCCCACCAATTAGGTTATTTAACTCAAGCTGAAGTATCTCACCTCACCAATTTAATTAAAGCCCTTCATCTACCGACCCAACCTCCTCTTTGGACCCTAGATCAATATATTGATCTGATGTCTCACGATAAAAAATCCCATGCGGGCAAGATTAATTATGTAGTCCTTAAACAACTTGGCCAAGCTGATACCCAGCAGGTTCCTCCCGACATGATTGAAAGTACATTACTAGCAACAGGCGCAATAAAAAAATGATTGCGCCTTATGCTGCTAGGCCGGAAAATTCCCTTCGACGTATTTTTATAGAGCCAGCGGAGCCTACTAATTCTGGGAGAAATCCTTTTCAACGGGATAGAGACCGCATTGTTCATTGTTCGGCTTTTAGACGACTTGAATATAAAACTCAGGTTTTTCTTAACCATGAGGGTGACCATTTTAGAACCCGTTTAACACACAGCTTAGAAGTCGCGCAAATTGGTCGAGCAGTTGCAAGACGTATTCATCTTAATGAAGATTTAGTTGAGGCAATCTCACTTGCACATGATTTAGGGCATACCCCATTTGGACACGCAGGACAAGATGCTCTGAACGCTTGCATGAAGGACCATGGCGGATTTGAACATAACCTGCAAAGTTTATGGGTAGTTGACCATCTTGAAGAGCGTTACCCAACCTTTAGTGGATTGAACTTATGTTTTGAAACCCGAGAAGGGATTCTTAAGCATATCTCAAACAATAATCGAAAAATTCACGCCGCTTGGCTTGGTGCTTTAGGCGAACGCTTTACTTTAGGTCACTCACCCTCCCTTGAAGCTCAACTCGCCAATATTGCTGATGAAATTGCTTATAGTAACCACGATATTGATGACGGCATTAGATCAGGTTTAATTCCTATGGGTAGCCTTGAGGAGGTTCAGTTATGGCGTGATCAGTTAACTAAAGTTAAAATCCTCTATCCTAGCTTAAGTGGTAGTAAATTACGCCATGAAGTTATTCGACACATTATTCATATTTTGGTCAATGACTTAGTGACGACGTCTCAAAAATTAATTCTAGAATACGAACCCCAAACGATAGATGACGTTAGATCCTCTAAACCTTTAATTTCTTTTTCTAGTTCGGTCCAAATTCAAGTGCAGGAACTCAAGATTTTTCTATTTAAAAACTTATACCGTCACCCTCAAGTACTTGGGGTTACCGAAGAAGCTGCAAATCAAATTAAATTTCTTTTCGAGCATTACGTTAATTACCCCCAATATTTACCGGCGGATTTTCGTGTTGATGATCTAGAGCAGCCTATGCGCCGAATCTCGCACTATATCGCAGGTATGACAGACCGGTTCGCTCGAAAAGAGTTTGCAAGATTTTCAACTTAAAGTGATTTGGGGACTTTAAATTGAATTCCGCCTTGTTTAGAAATATGCTCAGAAACCACCTTTAAAAAGTCCTCATCCGTCTTTGTATCTAGCCATAATGGTGCGTTGATATTTCCCGCCCATCTAAAATGAAAGCCGCCAGCTTTTGTGGCTAACCAAATCTCATGAAGAGGAGTTTGTAAATTGAGAACAATGACGGAATGATTTGAGAATTTAATGTTTAAAACGCTACTTCCCTGACGTTCGACATCAACATCAAAGTCATCTTCTTCAAAAATTCTTTCTAATTCGTTTTCGATTAAATCGAAAACTCGATTTGCCTGCTCTTTAAATCGAGTATCATCAATTTTTTCAATGGGTATTTGCATGCTATATTCTGCTTTATAAAGAAGATATCAATCCAGTAATGATTACTATGAAGAATACACTAATCGCTTTTTTTAAAATTTCGAAGAAAAACCTTATTCTTCTTAGTGTCTTTCTATGTGCGTGCGGTATCAGAGGGCCTCTTTACCTCCCTGCGCCACCCCCAACTCCAGCCAAACCAACCCAATCTGAACCAGAGAATAAACTGTACCCGCCTACTAGCTCTAAAGATTCTTCAGGGTCAGCTTCCGGTTCAACTGTTAGCCCTAAAAATACTCCTGTGCCCCAAACTAAATAATTAGCCACATTTATGAACCTTATCCCACCATTAACTGGCTTTTCAACAAATCATCATGAATGGTTTGTTGAAGACATCTCACTAACAGATATCGCTAAAGAATTTAATACGCCAACCTATGTCTATAGCCTTGAGGCTTTAACCACAGCCTTTATGGCCTACGACAAAGCATGCTTTCGCAAAGACGGTTCAAGGCGTGCAAATATTCATTTTGCAATGAAATCAAATAGTAACTTAGCGATTCTTGATATTTTTAATCGTCTTGGCGCTGGGTTTGATTTAGTCAGTGCTGGAGAGCTTGCCAGGGTAATGCAGATTGGTGTGAATCCCAAAAAATGTGTTTTCTCAGGAGTTGGTAAGTCTAAATCTGAAATTGAATATGCCCTGACATTGGGCCTAAAGTGTTTTAACGTGGAATCCATACCTGAGCTATATCGTATTAATCAAATCGCTGGACAATTAGGCTTGACTGCCAATATCTCTCTACGAGTTAACCCAGACATTGACGCCAAAACTCACCCTTATATTTCTACTGGTTTAAAAGATAATAAGTTTGGCATTGCCTATGAAGATGTTATTCCTACGTATATGATCGCCCAGCAAATGCCGCATTGTAAGATCAAAGGAATAGACTGCCACATAGGGTCGCAAATTACTGATACTCAACCCTATATTGACGCTTTAAATCGAATCCTTGGCCTCATAACCGAATTACAGGATTTAGGTATTACCTTCGAACACCTCGATATTGGTGGTGGCTTAGGTATCGTCTATGCGGATGAAAGCCCGCCACATATTACTGAGTTTGCAAATACTCTGTTAGATCATATTGAAGCCAAAGGTTTTGGTCATTTAGAAGTTATTTTTGAACCGGGAAGGTCTCTCGTTGGTAACGCTGGGATTTTATTAACCGAAATTGAATACTTAAAGCCGGGTGAAACCAAGAATTTTTGTATTGTTAATGCGGCTATGAACGATCTGATGAGGCCCTCTATGTATGAGGCTTATCATGCAATTGTTGCCGTTAAATCCAAAGAGAATTTACCCGTCAGAAACTATGATGTTGTCGGTCCGGTCTGTGAATCCGGTGATTGGCTAGGCCGAGATAGGGACTTGGCGGTCGAACCTGGGGATTTATTGGCAATCCTGTCTGCCGGTGCTTATGGTGCCTCGATGTCCTCTAACTACAACTCTAGGGGCAGAGCTGCTGAGGTGATTGTCAATAAAGCACAAGCACATCTAGTCCGCGAGCGAGAGTCTATCGCTGATTTATTCTCAAAAGAGCACATCATTAAACCAGCTTCTAACCCTTAAGCCTTTAAATTGCCTTATCTTGGCTTAATGAATCCCAGCGATGTAGTCTGCCACGGCCTTCATTTCTAAATCTGATAACTTTGCAGCGATCGCATTCATTTGCACATTTTTTCGAGCGCCCGCACGCAAAGCAACTAACTGAGCCTCAGTGTAATCAGCCCATTGTCCGCCAACTTGAGGGAACTGATCTGGGATTCCAGCACCAGCAGGACCATGACACCCAGCACAAGCTGGCACACCCTTAGCGGCGATTCCGCCACGATAGATACTTTGGCCTAGTGTAATAGTGTCTTTATTTTTAGCAGTACCAGGCTTGATGACCTGCTTACTTAAATATGCAGAAATATTCGTAATATCTTGCTCAGTTAAGGCCATTGACATTCCCATCATGACGCCATTTGCGCGCTCACCCGACTTAAAATGTTTTAACTGGTTGCGAATATACGCGGCGTGCTGACCCGCTAATTTAGGCCAAGTACCTGATCCACTATTCCCCGCAGCACCATGACAGCTAACGCAAGCAGTAATGCCTCTAGTAGAATCGCCATTGCCATATAAGGCTTCTCCAGCTGCCGCATCAGCTTTTATAGCCGCCGGCGCAGGTTCAGCTGCGAGCGTCCAAGCAGAAACAGATATGATGAGGGAAAGAAAACCGACTTGAATGATTTTAAAGATACTATTTTGGCTATTTGAGAACATAATATTTTTCCGATTATTTGAGACTATTCTATCCATGTAATTTTACAATAGCTTCTTAAAAAAGAAATATATGTCAAAGCTCCAACAAGCAAAGTTCTTAGTTACCGTTAACCATATCGCAGATTTGCCAGCTGATCCTCTGCCTGAGGTGGCTTTTGCTGGTCGGTCAAATGCCGGGAAATCAACAGCGATTAACGTTCTTTGTTCTCAAAAACGTCTAGCTTTTGCAAGTAAAACTCCCGGTCGTACCCAACATATTAATTTCTTTTCCCTTGCTGAAAAAGAGGAGCATATTGCTAACCTGGTTGATTTACCGGGCTATGGATTTGCTCAAGTGAACCGGAAGACTCAGTCTCACTGGGATAAGCTCTTAAGCACCTATCTTCAAGAACGAGTTCAATTAAAGGGAATGATCCTCATTGTGGATGCTCGCCGAGGTTTAACGGACCTTGATAGAAATATGCTCAATTGGTTTTGTCCCTCAGGCAAGCCTGTTCATATTCTTGTGACTAAATGTGATAAATTAAACCAATCTGAAAAAGCGCTGGCCTTAAAAAGCGTGCAGTCTGAATTATCTGTTCTTGAAAAAAGCCATAGTAACTTTGGTTCTCTAACCGCTCAACTTTTTTCAAGTACAAAACGTATTGGTCTAGAGCAGGCAGATGTTTTACTGTGTGTTTGGTTAAATCTTTCGACTATAAAGGTAAGTCAATGAAAACAGATCATGCTTCAAGCTTATTAAACTTTCCACTTCACCGGCTTCGTCGCACCCGAAAACATGCCTGGTCTAGGTCTCTGGTTCAAGAAAGTACCTTGTCAGCTCATAACCTTATTTATCCCGTTTTTGTGCATGAAGGTAAAAATTTAGAGCAAGCCGTCCCTTCAATGCCTGGAGTTTGCAGGGTCTCTCTCGATTTGCTCCTTCCTATTGCGGCCGAATGTGTAGAACTTGGCATTCCAGTATTAGCACTTTTTCCCGTCATAGATACCTCTTTAAAAACACCCGATGGTGTTGAGGCTTTTAATCCTAATGGACTTGTCCCACGTGTTGTTAAAGAACTAAAAAAGAATTTTCCTGAACTTGGGATCATGACGGATGTTGCCCTTGATCCCTATACTAGTCATGGGCAGGATGGCGTCCTTGATGACTCTGGTTATGTCCTTAATGACGTGACCTCTGAAATTTTAGTCAAACAAGCTCTAGCTCAAGCCAATGCAGGTGTAGATATTGTTGCTCCTTCGGACATGATGGATGGTCGTATTGGTAAAATTAGAACCGCGCTTGAAGCTCATGGTTTTATACATACCCAAATCATGGCCTATTCAGCGAAATATGCCTCGTCTTATTACGGCCCTTTTAGAGATGCTGTTGGCTCCGCTGCTTTTTTAGGTAAAAGTAATAAAAAAACTTATCAAATGGATTTTTGCAACTCAGATGAAGCACTTCGTGAGGTAGCTGCTGATATTTCTGAAGGTGCTGATATGGTCATGGTAAAACCAGGTATGCCTTATCTAGACATCGTTAGACGCGTTAAAGACACCTTTGCCTACCCCACCTTTGTTTATCAAGTCAGCGGTGAGTACGCCATGATTAAAGCTGCGGCACAAAATGGCTGGCTTGATCATGACGGCGTCATGATGGAATCTTTGATGGCCTTTAGAAGAGCTGGTGCAGATGGTATTTTGACCTACTTTGCACGCGATGCTGCTAGGATTTTGCGAAGCTAGGATTTCGCTAATATTTCTTTAACTATTTAAGTTTGGCTAAGAACTTCGTTGCTGAAATAACTCCGACCACACGCTCTGACTCAAGTTCTTTTCCTGCTTTATCGTAAAAAATAAATGCCGGGGGACCAAATAAATGATAGCTATTCAACAGTTCTTTTTGATCCGTCGTAATCTGAGTTACATCTACCTCGATGAGGTCATATGAGGAAAGTTTCTCAACGACCTGTTGATTACTCAAAACCATACTTTCTAATTCGGCGCAACTAACACACCACGTTGCATAAAAAGTGACCAGCACAGGACGATTGTTCTGTTGGGATTCTAAAAGGGTATTATTCAACTCTGTCGTAGTTCTTACAATCTTATAGGTTAGCTTTCCGATTTCTTTAGTTGTTTGACTATTGGATATATTCGGGTGAATTAAAAACGTGATCGCCGGCCAGACAATCCAAAGCGCAAAGCTAATCATGATGATCCCAAAAAATCGTTGAATACGAATCATCCACGGACCAGCTCGGGGGATAATTCTGCTAGCCCCTAATGCAAAAATAAGTAGCGGAACTCCCATCCCACACGCCATCACAAATAAAATGACTCCACCCAATTTGACTTCGCCACTTTGAGCAATGAATGTGAGAACGCCGGCAAGTGGTGCTGTCACACAAGGACTTGCAACTAAACTTGATAACGCACCTAAGACTAAAGCACCGCCCACACTGCCACCTTGAGATTTTCCCATCCAATGCTGAACCTGGTTATGCCAAGAGGAAGGTAGGTGTAATTCATAAAAACCTAACAAGCTTCCTGAGAGAAAAACCAAGAGTAGGCCAAATGAAATAACCACTAATGGTTGCTGCAGCGCAGCTTGAATACTTGCACCAAACCATGCTGTTGCCATTCCCGCAACACTAAAAGCACTCGCCATTCCTAATACATAAGCAATTGCTAATGTGATGGTTCTTTTGCGAGAGAGTAAATGATGCTTTGTTGTGCCAAATATAATGCTCGACAATATGGGTAGCATCGGTAATACACAAGGTGTAAAGGCTAACCCTAATCCTAAGATAAAGAATCCTATTAACAAGATTGGTAAGGATGTGTTTTTAAGTAAGCGAGATAATGTATTTAAATCATCTCGTGATTCCCAAAATGTTTGAAGGTTGATGGGGCTAGATTCTACGTTGACTACTTCTTCCACATCTCTTGAAATTTCTACTTTTTCATATTCATTCAGGGTAAGTATGCGCGTCATTGGAGGATAACAAATTCCTTTTTCAGCACAACCCTGAACAGTGATCTCTAATACCAAAGGAGTTTGTATCGGTACGCTTGTTATTGGAAAGATCCACTCTGAAACGCCTGTATATGTTCGCACTATCTTATTGAAGTTTTGATCAAATTTTTCATGTGCCACCGGAATATCTTTTGAATCAATTTTGAGATGATCTTTTTGTCCCTTTACCTTTACAGACATAGACTCTTGATACATGTAGTAACCCGCAGCTGCCTCATATTTTATTTTTAAACTATCTTGAGTTAACATCCCCGAAATAATAAATGCTTTATCGGGTTCTAAGAAGCTCATTTGTTGTGCTTGAGTATTCAATGAGCACAGCAATAAAGAAATCGATATGTTGATGGATAAAAACCTCGCTAACGATTTAGTCAGTGTTCTTAACATTCTTTGTCGCTCGTCATATTAACAACTTCTCTCATCCACGCTTCATATTTTTCTGAAATATTCACCATATCCACAGCAATCATTTCTGGAATTTTATAAGGATGCATTTTTATAATCTGCGTTTGGATTGTTTCCCAATGCAATCTAAATGTTTTTAAGCTGAGTACTACTTCTGTCGAGCTTTCAATTTGTCCTTGCCATTCATATATAGACTCGACATTTCTAGTCAACTGAGCACAAGCTACTAGTTTTTTCTCAACCAGTATTTTTGCGATATCTTTAGCAAGCTCAAGATTTGGGCAACTCGTCATTACTATAATTGGTTGATTGTTTATCACTTGAATTACTTTTGTCATTCAATCATTTTGGCAGAGTTTGAATTTTTCTTCAAAAAAAAGCCAGGAAAACTATCCTGGCTTTTTTAATGATAAAGGCGTATTAAGCCTCTACAACTTCAGTTTCTTCAACTTCGGGGCGATCCACTAACTCTACAAGCGCCATTGGCGCATTGTCGCCAACCCTAAATCCAAATTTAAGGATACGAGTATAACCACCTGGACGGGCAGCATAACGTGGTCCTAGTTCAGTAAATAACTTAGTTACCATGTCTCTATCACGCAAGCGATTAAACGCAAGACGACGATTCGCTAAATTATCTTTCTTACCCAATGTAATTAAAGGCTCCACTACACGGCGCAATTCTTTTGCCTTAGGTAGTGTCGTTTTAATTAATTCATGCTGTAGCAATGAATTCGACATATTACGCAACATCGCTAAACGATGCGAAGATGTGCGATTGAGTTTACGCAGTCCGTTTCCGTGACGCATGATACTTCCTTTCTATTATTTCTCTAAACCAACTGGGGGCCAGCTTTCCAACTTCATCCCCAATGACAGTCCACGAGCAGCTAAAACGTCTTTAATCTCATTAAGAGATTTACGACCTAAATTTGGAGTCTTTAAGAGCTCATTTTCTGAACGCTGGATGAGATCTCCAATGTAATAAATATTTTCCGCTTTCAAGCAATTAGCAGACCTTACTGTTAACTCTAAATCATCTACCGGGCGCAATAACATTGGGTCAACCATCGGTGAACGATTAGAAGGTACTTCGCCCATGACTTGGTTGTTTTCAAGTGCTGCAAATACAACCAGTTGGTCTACTAAAATACCAGCAGATTGACGAATCGCTTCTTCCGGTGATAGGACACCGTTAGTTTCAATGGTCATCACTAAACGATCTAAGTCAGTACGTTGCTCAACACGCGCTGATTCAACTGCGTAACTTACTCTGTTAACTGGGCTAAATGAAGCATCAAGAACGATGCGACCAATTAATTTGGTATTCTCGTCCGCATATTGACGCATATTACCTGGTACATATCCACGACCTTTTTCAATCTTGATTTGCATGTCAAGCTTTCCACCAGCTGACAAGTTAGCAATAACATGCTCCGGATTGATAATCTCAACATCATGTGGCAAATCGATATCAGCAGCAGTAACTATTGCAGGACCTTCTTTACGCAACATTACCGTGACTTCATCGCGGGATTGGAGTTTAAAAACGATACCTTTTAAATTTAACAATAAGTTAACAACATCTTCCTGCACACCATCAAGTGTGGAGTATTCGTGTACAACTCCGCCGATACTTACTTCAGTCGGAGCATATCCAACCATTGATGATAAAAGAACACGGCGTAATGCGTTACCTAATGTGTGGCCATATCCACGTTCAAAAGGCTCCATCACAACCTTGGCTTGATTATGTCCAGTTGCTTCTACAGAAATGATTTTAGGCTTGAGCAGTGTTGTTTGCATATATTTTCCTTAGGGATGCCTCAATTAACGCGAATAAAGTTCGACAATTAAACTTTCATTAATGTCGCCACTAATTTCGTCACGATCAGGTACCTTCTTAAAAGTACCTTCAAGTTTTGTCGTATCAACGGCCACCCATGCTGCGGGGCCAATTTGTTGAGCCAAAGTTAAAGACTCTTGGACACGACTTTGTTTTTTAGCTTTCTCACGAATAGCAATAATATCACCCGGCTTAACTTGCATTGATGGAATATTATTCACTTCACCATTCACAAGAATTGCCTTATGTGAAACCAGTTGCCTTGCTTCTGAGCGTGTTGAACCAAAGCCCATACGATAAACAACGTTATCAAGCCTTGACTCTAATAATGCGAGTAGCATTTCGCCAGTGTTCCCCTTGCGGCGATCGGCTTCAGCAAAATACCTTCTAAACTGACGCTCGAGCACACCATAAATACGTTTTACCTTTTGCTTTTCACGCAATTGGTTTCCGTAGTCAGATGTTCTTGCACCAGATGTTCTACCATGTTGTCCAGGCTTAGTATCCAATTTGCATTTATCTGCAAGCGGACGACGAGCACTTTTCAAAAATAAGTCGGTACCTTCCCGACGTGATAATTTGGCTTTAGGGCCTATATACTTTGCCACGTGTGTATCCTTTCATTTCCTCCGCATTGCGGTGGTAAGTCTAAATAATTATTTAGACGGTGGTCTTAGTTAATAAAAAAACAGCTATACAACCTACTTCAAAACTTTTTAAATACGACGGCGCTTAGGAGGGCGGCAACCATTGTGCGGAACTGGAGTTACATCTTGAATCTCGGTAATTTTGATACCCAAAGAATTCAAAGCTCTAACCGCAGATTCTCTACCAGGACCAGGGCCCTTTATTTGCACTTCTAAATTTTTTATTCCGCATTCAATGGCAGCTTTTCCTGCAACTTCCGCCGCAACCTGAGCTGCGAATGGTGTTGATTTTCTGGAGCCTTTAAATCCTTGACCACCTGAAGTAGCCCAAGATAACGCGTTTCCTTGACGATCTGTAATAGTCACAATCGTGTTATTAAAAGAAGCATGTACATGAGCGATACCATCTGCTATGTTCTTTTTGACTTTCTTTCTAGCACGAGTTGCATTATTAGCTTGTTGAGGTTTTGCCATAATTAATTTGCTTTCCTATTATTTCTTAAGTGCAATGCCGGCCTTACGAGGACCTTTACGAGTGCGAGCATTTGTTTTTGTACGTTGGCCACGAACTGGCAATCCTTTACGGTGCCGAGTGCCACGGTAGCAACCCAAATCCATCAGACGTTTGATGTTCATCGTGACTTCACGACGAAGATCTCCCTCTGTAGCAAACAGGCCAACCTGCTCACGAATTTTTTCTAAGTCGTTGTCGTCTAAGTCTTTAACTTTCTTTTGCTCTGGAACATTTGCAGCTGCACAAATTTTGCGCGCGCGTGTTGTTCCAATGCCAAAGATCGAAGTTAATCCGATTACGGTATGTTTGTGGTTTGGGATATTAACCCCTGCTATACGTGCCATATAAATTCCTCTAATTAAGTCTGCTTAACCTTGACGCTGCTTATGACGCGGATCTGATGAACAAATCACACGTAATACGCCCTTGCGCTTAATAATTTTGCAATTGCGGCAGATACACTTTACTGATGCTAATACTTTCATGACTCACCTTTTCCTATTTGTACTACTTCGCCCGGAAAACAATCCGAGCACGTGTCAGGTCATAGGGCGTCATCTCCACAGTGACCTTATCGCCTGGAAGAATGCGAATGTAATGCATCCGCATTTTTCCTGAAATATGTCCCAATACAACATGTCCGTTTTCGAGTTTCACTCTAAACATTGCATTTGGTAAATTCTCAACAATCTCTCCAGCCATTTGAATGACATCATCTTTCGCCATATCAAGCGCCTGGGCCCATTTTGAAGTTAGCCTTCTTCATTAACGACTCATATTGTTGCTGCATTACATAAGATTGAACTTGGGCCATGAAGTCCATCGTAACAACAACAATAATCAGTAAGGATGTGCCGCCAAAGTAGAAGGGGACATTCCAATTTAAAACTAGAAACTCTGGTAATAAACATACGATAGTGATGTATGCTGCTCCTGCCAAAGTTAATCTAACTAAAATTTTATCAATGTACTTGGCTGTCTGATCACCGGGCCTAATCCCTGGAACAAAGGCCCCACTTTTCTTTAAATTATCGGCAGTCTCTTTACTATTAAAGACAAGCGCCGTATAAAAGAAACAAAAGAAAATAATCGCAGCAGCATACAAAATAATATAAACAGGCTGACCTGGCTGCAAAGTGCCAGATAAGTCTTTAATAAATCTTGAAAAGAAATTTGTGTTTTCACCAGAAGTGAACCAGCTTGCAATCGTTGCTGGAAATAAAATTATAGAGGACGCAAAGATTGGAGGTATAACACCCGACATATTTAATTTAAGCGGAAGGTGGGAAGACTGACCACCATAAACCTTGTTACCAACTTGCCTCTTTGCATAATTCACTAATATTCTACGCTGTCCACGCTCAACAAAGACTACAAAATAAGTCACTGCACCGACTACCAGAACAACTAATATTGACGAAATAATACTCATTGAACCTGTTCTTACTAGTTCTAACAATCCACCTAAGGCATTGGGTAAACCTGAAGCAATTCCAGCAAAAATAATAATCGAGATCCCATTACCTAAACCACGCTCAGTAATTTGCTCACCCAACCACATTAAAAACATGGTTCCTGTTACTAAAGTGAACATAGTGATCAAACGGAAGGCTAGTCCTGGTTCAATTACCAAACCCTGTTGTGACTCTAAAGCAATTGCAATCCCTAAAGCTTGAAATGCTGCCAAGACTACCGTTCCATACCTTGTATATTGTGTTATCTTGCGCTGACCCGACTGACCTTCTTTTTTGATCGCTTCTAGCGTAGGCAAAACAACCGTTAACAGTTGCATAATGATCGATGCTGAAATATAGGGCATGATACCTAATGCAAAAACTGTAAACCGCGACAGCGCTCCACCTGAAAACAAATTAAACATTCCTAAAATGCCACCTTTTGCATCATTAAACAATGATGCCAATTGATTTGGATCTATCCCTGGTACTGGAATGTGTGCTCCAACCCGATAAACGATCAAAGACAATACCAAGAATATAATTCGGTTTTTTAAGTCGCCGAATTTATTTCCTGATTTCATCAGAGAAGAATTATTAAGGGAAGTGGTGGCCATCTAGATTATGCTTCCTCAATAATCTTTCCACCAGCTGCTTCAATGGCTGCCTTAGCACCCGCTGTTGCAGTAATTCCTTTAAGAGTAATTGCACGGTTGATTTCACCCGTTTTAATGACCTTCATCGATTTAATTTGCTCATTTGCAAAGCCATGCTGCTTTAAAACTACTAAATCAATTTCAGTTGCTTCTAAACCTTGTAAATCAGACAAAGAAATTTCACCAACGTGTCTGCGCGTTAAGGATACAAAGCCACGCTTTGGTAAACGACGATACAAAGGCATTTGACCACCCTCGAATCCAACTTTATGAAAGCCGCCAGAACGGGATTTTTGTCCCTTGTGTCCACGACCAGCTGTTTTACCTAAGCCTGAACCAATGCCTCTACCCACGCGACGTTTAGCGTGTTTTGCACCTTCAGCTGGTTTTAATTTGTTTAGTTGCATAATTTTTACCTTGATGGTTTCCTAATGAATTAACTAACCACTTTGATTAGGTAAGACACTTTATTAATCATTCCACGAACTGCTGGTGTATCTTGCAACTCTGAAACAGAATTGACGCGACGTAATCCTAAGCCACGTACTGTCGCACGATGACTTTCACGTGTTCCAATTACGCTTCTAATGAGTTGTACTTTGAGGGTTTTGTTCTCTGCCATAATTTTCTCGCTTCGATTAACCTAAAATTTCTTCAATAGACTTGCCGCGTTTAGCTGCAATCTCAGATGGCGTACTCATTTTGCTTAGCCCATTGATAGTCGCACGAACCATGTTGTATGGATTCGTTGAGCCAATAGATTTTGCAACTACATTAGTTACACCCATCACTTCAAATATTGCGCGCATTGGACCACCAGCAATCACGCCAGTACCATCTTTAGCGGGCGACATCAAAACTCGAGATGCACCATGCTCACCAATCACTGAATGTTGTAATGTACCTGAACGAAGTGGCACTTTAATCATTTTACGGCGCGCCTCATCCATTGCTTTTTGAACAGCAACAGGTACTTCTTTTGATTTGCCTTTGCCCATACCAATTCGGCCATCGCCATCACCTACAACTGTTAATGCTGCGAATCCTAAAATCCGTCCACCCTTAACAACTTTAGTAACACGATTTACAGCAATCATTTTTTCGCGTAAACCATCATCGCGTTCTTCAGATTGCATTTTTGCTTGCATTTTTGCCATAATTTTTCCTGATCTTTATCCGTTGTCTCTTAGAATTTGAGACCGGCTTCACGCGCGGCTTCTGCTAAGGCTTTAACACGTCCGTGATAACGAAACCCTGAACGATCAAAAGCAACTTCACTAACGCCTGCTTTAATTGCGCGTTCTGCAATGAGCTTACCAATTTCTTTTGCAGCTAAACTGTTTCCGCCATTAGTAATGGTAGCTCTCAACTCTTTTTCCATTGTTGAAGCCGATGCAAGCACTTGGGTTCCGCAAGCGCTATAAAGCTGTGCAGAAATGTGGCTATTCGAACGGAAAATAGACAAGCGATGTGTATTTAGCTCAGCAATTTTAATGCGCGTTTGACGTGAGCGACGGATACGGGAATCATTTTTATTCATAGTCGATCTCGATTATTTCTTCTTAGTTTCTTTGATCAGAACCACTTCGTCGTGATAACGAACACCCTTACCTTTGTAGGGCTCAGGAGATCTATAAGCACGGACTTCAGCAGCGACTTGACCTACTTGCTGCTTATTGGCACCTTTAATAATAATTTCAGTTTGTGTTGGAGTTTCAGCCTTCACGCCTTCTGGCAACTGATAAACAACATCATGAGAGAAACCTAATTGAAGTTTAAGAGCAGTACCTTGAGCTTGAGCGCGATAACCAACTCCAACTAAATTTAACTTACGCTCAAATCCTTTGGTAACGCCATTAACCATATTGTTAACAAGTGCTCGTGTTGTTCCAGATAATGCATTGGACTCACGTGACTCATCATTACAATTAACTTTCAAAATACCATCTTCTTGTTTAAGGCTAATCAATGGGTGCAAATTGTGAGTTAAAGTACCTAAAGGACCTTTAACTGTTAACAATGCACCAGAGATAATAACCTCTGCACCTTTTGGTACGGGGATAGGAAATTTTCCAACGCGTGACATATTCTCTCTCCTTAGGCGACGTAGCAGATCACTTCGCCACCAACACCAGTAGCGCGAGCTTTACGATCTGTCATTACGCCTTGTGGCGTGGAAATAATTGCAACACCAAGACCATTCAAAACCTGTGGAATGTCATGGCAACCTTTGTATATGCGTAAGCCAGGTTTAGAAACTCTGTCAATACGCTCAATAACTGGTTTGCCAGCATAGTACTTTAATACAATATTAAGTACCGGCTTAGCAGATTCGCCAGCGATTTCGAAGCTATCAATATAACCCTCGTCTTTTAAGACGTTTGCAATAGCAACTTTAATTTTTGATGACGGCATTGTTACTCCAGGCTTCTGTACCGCTTGCGCGTTACGAATTCTAGTTAACATGTCGGCGATTGGATCGGTAAAGCTCATAATTTCTCCTAATCTCTCTTCTTACCAGCTAGCTTTAGTTACGCCCGGGATTTCACCTCTAAAGGCGATTTCACGGATTTTTCCACGCGCGAGTCCGAATTTACGGAAAGTCCCACGAGGGCGGCCAGTTAATGCACAACGATTACGTTGGCGCGTAGGACTTGCATTTCTCGGCAAGGCCTGAAGCTTCAAGCGTGCCTCGTAACGATCTTCCTCTGACTTAGAGGTATCTTCGATAATAGCTTTGAGTTCTGCGCGCTTTGCTGCAAATTTAGCAACAGTCCTAGTGCGTTTTTTCTCGCGTTCAATTAATGACAGTTTAGCCACAATAACCTCTTAGTTACGGAATGGGAATTTAAAGGCCGCCAACAAAGCTTTCGCTTCATCATCGGTTTTAGCCGTGGTCGTAATACTAATATTCATTCCACGTAATGCATCAATCTTGTCGTACTCAATTTCTGGGAAAATGATTTGCTCTTTAACGCCAATGTTGTAGTTACCACGTCCATCAAAAGCTTTTCCTGAAATACCACGAAAGTCTCTTACACGGGGCAGTGCCACAGTAATAAAACGATCTAAAAACTCATACATCCGCTGCCCACGCAAAGTCACCATTGCACCAATAGGGTATCCCTGGCGAATTTTAAAACCCGCGATTGCTTTGCGCGCTTTCGTTACAACTGGCTTTTGACCTGCTACTTTAGTTAAGTCGCCAACAGCATGTTCAATAACTTTTTTATCAGCAATTGCCTCGCCTAACCCCATGTTGAGGGTGATTTTAGTAATTCTTGGCACTTCCATTACGGACTTGTACCCAAATTTTGTTGTCAAATCGCCAACAATTTTATCTTTATAGTGTGCTTGTAATCGTGTAGTCATTTTCTGTTCCTTATGCGCCTATAGTCGCACCAGTGGTTTTGAGAAATCTTACTTTTTTCCCATCAACCTCTTTAATGCCAACACGTGAAGGCTTACCATTTGCATCCAGTAAAGCCACATTAGATTTTTGTATTGGCATTGTTTTATCGACAACACCACCTACAACTCCAGCTGCTGGATTTGGCTTAACGTTCTTCTTATATAGATTAACGCCTTCTACTAAAACTTTTTGTTCAAGAATGGCTGTTACTGTGCCTTTCTTGCCTTTGTCTCTACCAGTAGTAACGATTACCTGGTCGCCTTTAAGAATCTTATTCATGTTGTCCTCTTAAATTACTTCTGGGGCCAAAGAAACGATCTTCATAAAACGCTCAGTACGTAATTCACGAGTTACTGGGCCAAAGATCCTAGTTCCAATCGGCTCAAGCTTTGCATTAAGCAAAACTGCCGCATTGGCATCGAATTTGATAAGTGATCCATCGGAACGACGAACACCTTTTGCGGTGCGAACAACTACAGCATTGTAGATGTCACCCTTTTTAACGCGGCCCCGAGGAGCTGCTGATTTAACGGTTACTTTAATCACGTCGCCAATGCTTGCATATCGGCGCTTGGAACCACCCAAGACCTTGATGCACATTACTTCACTAGCGCCAGTATTGTCAGCGACCTGTAGTCTGCTTTCAGTTTGAATCATTTTTTTATCCCCAACTTAAATGCCTTAGAAATCCTTTAGCAATCAGTCTTGGTTCCGTTATGGGCTTTAAGTCTTTTATAACTCTCAGCCCGGATTAAAAACTTGTAATAACTTCTACCTTAAATTCATTCTGTGAAATCAATCACAGAGCCCAACAATATATCAGTTATTTGCAAAATATGCAAGTATCTTTATATTAAATACCTTTAGCTTCTTCTACTAATCGAGTTACAACCCAAGTCTTTGTTCTAGACAAAGGACGCGACTCAGAAATTTCAACTGTATCTCCCATTTTGAACTGATTAGCTTCATCATGAGCATGGTATTTTTTAGAATGCGCCACGTACTTTCCATAAAGCTCGTGTTTAACTTTTCTTTCCACTAAAACAGTAACCGTCTTTTGCATCTTATCGCTTACAACACGACCAACCAAGGTTCTCTTTAGTGAAGTGGTAACAGCATCATTCATTTCTGACTCGCTTTCTGAGTAATTGCAGTTTTGACTCTAGCGATGTCCTTTTTGACCTTACCTAACTGGCTTGAGTCCTGCAATTGTTGTGTGCCTTTTTGCATACGTAATTTAAATTGTGCTTTGAGCAACTCAGATAATTCGTTGTTCAATGCCTTTACATCTTTAGTGATAAGTTCTTTCATTTGCATAATTTATTCCTTGCTTATGAACCGATTTGACGAATAACAAATGCTGTCTGAATAGGCAATTTAGCAGACGCCAATCGGAAAGCTTCACGAGCTAAAGTCTCATCAACCCCATCCATTTCATAAAGCACTTTTCCTGGTTGAATCTCAGCTACGTAATATTCCGGATTGCCTTTTCCGTTACCCATACGAACTTCTGCAGGCTTTGTTGAAATTGGCTTATCTGGGAATATACGAATCCATATTCTTCCACCCCTTTTAATATGACGCGTCATTGCACGGCGAGCAGCTTCAATCTGACGAGCAGTTAAACGCCCCCTAGCCATTGCTTTTAAACCAAACTCTCCAAAAGCTACTGAGCTTCCACGCGTAGCTTTTCCAGTGTTCCGGCCTTTTTGTTCCTTACGATATTTACGACGTTTTGGTTGCAACATAATTATTCTCCTGCCTTAACTTCTACGTCAGGCTTAACAACTTTACGAACCCTCTTAATTGCTGGTTTAACTTCAGGCTTGTCACCTGAATCAGCTCTCTTAGGTCCTCTAGGTAAGCGACGATTTTTCTTATCTTCTTCAGTTTCAGCCGTTGGAGCTGGAGCAATTGCTAAACCCCCACCTAAGGTATCACCCTTATAAACCCAAACCTTAACACCAATAATTCCGTATGTTGTTTCAGCTTCTGAAGTTGCGTAATCAATATCCGCCTTCAATGTATGAAGCGGAACACGTCCTTCTCTATACCATTCTCGGCGGGCAATTTCTGCTCCATTGAGACGACCCGAACTCATGATTTTGATACCCTGGGCCCCAAGACGCATTGCGCTTTGCATTGCGCGCTTCATGGCGCGGCGGAACATAATACGCTTCTCTAATTGCTGTGTAATAGAGTCCGCTATTAATTGTGCATCAATTTCAGGCTTACGTATTTCTTCAATATTGACGTGAACAGGGACGCCCATGCGCTTTTGTAGCTCTTTACGCAACACTTCTATGTCTTCGCCTTTTTTACCAATAACCACGCCTGGGCGTGAACTATAAATTGTAATCTTTGCGTTTTTAGCTGGGCGCTCAATAATCACTTTACTAACAGAAGCATTTTTAAGCTTCTTCTTTAAGTAATTTCTTACATCAATGTCTTCTTGCAACATTTTTGCAAAGTCAGTGTTACCTGCATACCAGCGTGAAGTCCAGTTGCGAGTTACCGCAAGACGGAAACCATTGGGATTAATCTTTTGACCCATGACTCTTCCTTAATTGCTCAAAGTCACAGTGATGTGACAAGTTTGTTTTTCGATCTTATTACCACGGCCTTTTGCGCGCGCAGTAAAACGCTTTAAAGATGTTGCTTTGTCAACAGTAATTGTCTTGACTTTAAGCTCATCAATATCAGCACCATTGTTATGCTCTGCATTTGCAATCGCAGATTCCACTACTTTCTTAACAATAAATGCAGCCTTCTTTGGACTAAAAGTCAAAATATTAATTGCTCTAGAAATAGGCAAACCTCTAATTTGGTCAGCAACTAATCTGGTTTTCTGTGCCGAAATTCTTGCACTTTTATGAATTGCTTTGGCTTCCATGATTTCCCCTTACTTCTTAGCTTTCTTGTCGGCTGCGTGACCTTTGAACGTCCGAGTCAATGCAAATTCGCCGAGTTTGTGACCGACCATATTTTCCGAAACATATACTGGTACATGTTGACGACCGTTATGCACAGCAATCGTTAGTCCAATAAAATCCGGAAGAATAGTAGAACGTCTAGACCATGTTTTAATGGGCTTTTTATCTTTATTAGCCACTGAGGTTTCAACCTTTTTCACAAGGTTGGAATCACAAAATGGGCCTTTTTTAGCTGAACGAGTCATAGTTTTTTCCTCAGTCGATTAGCGTTTTTGACGACGCTGTACGATCATTGTCGTAGTGCGTTTGTTGCGTCTTGTACGATAACCCTTTGTAGGGGTTCCCCATGGAGACACAGGAACGCGTCCCTCACCAGTTCTACCTTCACCACCACCATGCGGATGGTCAACAGGGTTCATGGCAACACCACGAACTGTTGGGCGAATACCACGCCAACGGTTTGCACCAGCTTTACCAATCTGTCTTAATGAATGCTCTTCATTTCCTACTTCGCCAATTGTTGCGCGGCATTCGATGTGAACTCTTCTAACTTCACCAGAACGCAAACGCACTTGAGCGTAAATACCTTCACGAGCAAGCAATACAGCTGAGCCGCCAGCAGAACGCGCTATTTGCGCACCTTTACCGGGAAGCATTTCTACGCAATGGATCGTACTTCCTACTGGAATATTTCTAATCGGTAAGTTGTTACCGGTTTTAATCGGAGCCTCTGATCCACTAATGATGACTTGACCAGCTTCCATTCCCTTAGCTGCAATAATGTAGCGTCTTTCACCATCGGCAAATAGAAGCAATGCCAAGTTGGCACTTCTATTTGGGTCATACTCTAAGCGTTCAATTTTAGATGAAATACCATCTTTATCGTTTCTCTTAAAGTCGACAACACGGTAGTGATGCTTATGTCCGCCACCTTTGTGCCGAGTTGTGATGTGCCCGTTATTATTTCTACCTGCTTTTTGATGCTGTGGCTCTAACAGAGGTGCAAAAGGTTTACCTTTATGCAGGTCTGGATTGACCACTTTTACCATTGAACGACGTCCAGGTGACGTCGGTTTTGTTTTCATCAGCGGCATATTATTTAACCTCCGATTCAAAGTTAATTTCTTGTCCAGGCTTTAATGAAACATAAGCCTTTTTCACATGGCTACGACGACCTTCAAATCGTCCAAACCTTTTAGCCTTACCCTTTTGATTTACAACTTGGACTGACTCGACTTCTACTTTAAAAAGTAGTTCGACAGCTCCTTTAATCTCTAGCTTATTGGCATCGCGAGCAACTTCAAATACGACCTGCTCATTTTTATCAGCCACCATTGTGGCTTTTTCTGAAATCACAGGACCAAGCAACACGCCTAAAAGGCGATGATCATTTTTTCTAGCTTGAATCATTTGAGCATCTCCTCTATTTGGGCAATTGCATCTTTGCCAACTAAAATATTTTGATAATGGACTAGTGAAAGAGGGTCCGCATGCTTTGCTTCAACTATCGCCACCTTGTGGAGATTTCGTGAAGCCAAGTATAAGTTCTCATCAACTTTATCCAAAATAATTAAAACAGACTCTAAGCCCATGGCCTTCACTTTTTCAGCTAAAAGCTTAGTCTTCGGTGAGTCTAAATTGAAATTATCAACGACGTTGATACGACCTTCTCTAGCTAACTGAGAAAATATCGAACGCATTCCTGCGCGGTACATTTTCTTATTAACTTTATGTTCAAAGTTTTCTTCTGGGGAGTTAGGGAATATTCTTCCGCCTCCACGCCACAATGGTGAAGATGACATACCAGCACGGGCACGGCCTGTACCTTTTTGTCTCCATGGTTTTTTAGTCGTGTGTCGAACTTGTTCGCGGTCTTTTTGTGCGCGATTACCACTTCTGGCATTCGCTTGATAAGCCACAACAACTTGGTGAACTAAAGCTTCGTTATATTCACGCTCAAAGACTTCTGATGAGGCTGTTACACCCGCACCAATTTTTCCGTTTGCTTCTAGGAGTTTAAGTTCCATCATCCCTCCTTAAGATTTTGTCGCTGGCGTTTTAACAGCCGGCGTAACAATAACTTTTCCACCACGTGATCCAGGAACTGCTCCTTTAACCAAAAGAAGCTGTCTTTCTGCATCGACGCGGGCGATTTCTAAATTCTGCACTGTTCGTGTAACGTCACCAAGGTGCCCTGTCATACGCTTACCAGGAAATACTCGGCCTGGATCTTGCGCCATACCGATTGATCCCGGTACGTTATGTGATCTAGAGTTACCATGGCTGGCACGACCGGAAGAAAAGTGATGGCGCTTAATAGTTCCAGCGTATCCTTTACCAATCGTTACGCCTTGAACGTCTACTTTTTGACCCACTGTAAATGTATCAACACCAACATGTGACCCAATGGTCATCTCTGCTAATTTTGTTGCGTCTACAGTGAATTCATTAAGCGCGTTTCCAGCTAAAACACCTGCTTTTGCAAAGTGTCCTGCCATTGCCTTTGTTACGCGGGAAGCGCGGCGTTCGCCATGCGCTAACTGAACAGCTGTATAGCCATCAGTTTCCTGAGTTTTGATTTGTGCAACTCGGTTATTGCTTACATCGATAACAGTGACCGGTATAGAGTCACCCTCATCAGTAAACAAGCGAGTCATGCCGACCTTCCGGCCGATCAAGCCTAAGCTCATATCATTGCTCCATTGTCGACATCGATTGGCCGACGAAAATTAATTAATGATCTTAAGTGAAGGAATTCTTACTTAAAATCGCATCTTTTATTTTTTCCTACAAACTGCAGGAAAGTCCAACATTCTAACTAATTATTTCAGTTTGTGCAACTCTTTACTGCAATTTAATCTCAACATCAACGCCTGCAGGAAGATCTAACTTCATTAATGCATCTACAGTCTTCTCTGTTGGATCAATGATGTCCATTAATCTTAAGTGTGTTCTGATCTCTAACTGGTCACGTGAAGTTTTATTGACGTGAGGTGAGCGCAAGATATCAAAGCGTTCAATTCTTGTAGGCAAAGGCACCGGGCCCTTAACTACTGCTCCCGTTCTTTTTGCGGTATCTACAATCTCAGCAGCTGATTGGTCTATTAAACGATAATCAAATGCTTTTAAGCGGATACGAATTTTTTGGTTTTGCATGACAATTTCCTAAAGAACATAGCGGCGCTGTCGCTAAATTTATTTTATTTGTGTGGTATGCAGCGCGCATACCACCTCTCACACAAAACTACTTAAGCCAATATTTTTGCGACGACACCGGCGCCAACTGTACGGCCACCTTCACGAATCGCAAAACGCAAACCTTCTTCCATCGCAATCGGTGCTATCAACTTCACACTAATTTGCACGTTATCACCAGGCATGACCATTTCTTTATCTTTTGGCAATTCAATCGATCCAGTCACATCTGTTGTACGGAAGTAAAACTGTGGGCGGTAGTTGTTAAAGAACGGTGTATGACGACCACCTTCATCTTTTGACAACACGTAGACCTCTGCTGAGAAGTCTGTGTGCGGCTGTATTGTGCCTGGCTTTGCCAACACTTGACCACGCTCAACATCTTCACGCTTCGTACCACGCAATAAAATACCGACGTTGTCACCAGCTTGACCTTGATCTAACAACTTACGGAACATCTCTACACCCGTACATGTTGTTTTCTGCGTCGCCTTGATTCCAACAATCTCAATCTCTTCTCCAACCTTCACGATGCCACGCTCAATACGACCCGTTACCACTGTTCCACGACCAGATATTGAGAATACATCTTCTACAGGCATCAAGAATGCGCCATCGATGGCACGCTCAGGATTCGGAATATACGTGTCTAAAGCTTCGGCTAACTTCATAATCGCCTCTTCGCCCATCGGTCCCTTGTCGCCCTCAAGCGCCAATTTGGCGGATCCCTTAATAATCGGAGTGTCATCTCCAGGGAAATCATACTTGGACAACAACTCACGAACTTCCATTTCAACTAACTCTAATAATTCTTCGTCATCCACCATGTCGCATTTGTTCAAAAATACGATGATGTATGGCACACCGACTTGGCGCGCTAACAAAATATGTTCGCGTGTCTGTGGCATTGGGCCATCTGCAGCTGAACACACTAAAATCGCGCCGTCCATCTGCGCAGCTCCTGTAATCATGTTCTTCACATAGTCAGCGTGGCCTGGGCAATCAACGTGAGCATAGTGACGATTAGCTGTCTCATATTCAACGTGAGCTGTATTGATCGTAATTCCGCGGGCCTTCTCTTCTGGCGCAGCGTCAATTTGGTCGTAAGCTTTCGCCTCACCACCAAACATCCTTGATAACACCGTCGTTATCGCAGCGGTTAATGTCGTCTTACCATGGTCAACGTGACCGATTGTTCCTACGTTTACGTGCGGCTTCGTCCGCTCAAACTTCTCTTTTGCCATTTCAGCCCCTCAATAATCAGTTAGTTAGTTATCAAAAATTACAAAATTTATTACTTCGCTTTTGCTGCTATCACAGCTTCTGCTACATTTTTTGGCGCTTCTGCATAATGCTTAAATTCCATTGTGTAGGTTGCGCGTCCTTGCGTTAAAGATCTCAAGCCTGTTGAATATCCAAACATCTCTGCAAGCGGTACTTCTGCACGAACAATTTTTCCTCCGCCACCAGCAATGTCATCCATACCTTGGAGTATTCCACGACGGGATGATAAATCTCCCATGACGTTACCCATAAAATCCTCAGGTGTTTCTACTTCAACAGCCATCATTGGCTCTAGGAGTACTGGACTAGCCCTACGCATACCCTCTTTAAATGCCATTGAGCCTGCCATTTTAAAAGCATTCTCGTTTGAGTCAACATCATGATAGGAGCCGAAGAAAAGTGTTGCCTTAATATCTACAACAGGATATCCAGCTAATACGCCACCTGTTAATGTCTCAACAATTCCCTTTTCGACTGCCGGTATATATTCACGCGGAACAACTCCACCCTTAATGGCGTCTACGAATTCAAAACCTTTGCCAGGGGTTTGTGGTTCCAACTTAAGCACAACGTGCCCATACTGTCCCCGTCCTCCAGATTGTTTGACGAACTTACCCTCAACTTCATCACAAATCTTACGGATAGTTTCACGATAAGCTACCTGTGGCTTACCGACAGTTGCTTCTACGCCAAACTCACGCCTCATACGGTCGACAAGAATTTCTAAGTGAAGCTCTCCCATACCAGAAATAATTGTTTGGCCTGACTCTTCATCTGTTTTTACTCTGAATGATGGATCTTCTTGAGCTAAACGGTTAAGGGCAATACCCATTTTTTCTTGGTCTTGCTTTGTTTTTGGCTCAACGGCCTGAGAAATCACCGGCTCAGGGAAAATCATCCGCTCTAGAATAATGATGCTTGACGGATCACACAGAGTCTCTCCAGTAGTCGCATCTTTCAATCCTACCGCAGCAGCAATATCTCCCGCCCGAACTTCTTTAATCTCTTCACGCTGATTGGCATGCATTTGAAGGATTCGACCAATACGTTCCTTCTTACCTTTAATTGGGTTATAGATTGTGTCGCCCGAATTAATGACTCCAGAATAAACTCTAAAGAAAATCAACTGTCCAACAAATGGATCAGTCATAATTTTAAACGCCAATGCTGAGAATTTTTCTTCATCAGATGCAACGCGTTCTGTTCGCTCTCCATCTTCACTCTCGCCAGTGACGGGAGGAATATCTAAAGGTGATGGCATGTAATCAATCACAGCATCTAACATCGCCTGAACGCCTTTATTTTTAAATGCAGTTCCGCACATCATCGGCACTATTTCGCCAGCAATTGTTCTTACTCTTAAGGCTGCTCTAACTTCATCTTCTGACAAAACGTCACCACTTAAATACTTTTCCATTAACTCTTCAGAAGACTCGGCTGCAACCTCAACCATTTTTTCACGCCACTCTTCTGCTTGCGCTTGAAGTTCTGCTGGAATTTCTTCGTAATTAAATTTCACACCCTGAGACTCTTCATCCCAAAAAATAGCTTTCATTTTGACGAGGTCGACCACGCCCTTGAAGTTTTCTTCAGCGCCAATAGGAATTTGGATAATGACAGGGTTAGCTTTTAGGCGAGACTTCATCTGGTCATAGACCTTGAAAAAGTTAGCGCCAGTCCTGTCCATTTTGTTTACGAATGCTAAACGTGGAACACCATATTTATTTGCTTGACGCCAAACAGTTTCAGACTGAGGTTGTACTCCGCCTACTGCACAATAAACCATGCAAGCACCATCCAAAACACGCATTGATCTCTCAACTTCAATTGTGAAATCTACGTGGCCCGGGGTATCAATGATATTAATTCGATGCTCAGGGTAATTTCCGCCCATGCCTTTCCAGAATGCAGTCGTTGCAGCTGAGGTAATAGTAATTCCCCTCTCCTGCTCTTGCTCCATCCAGTCCATTGTTGCAGCACCATCATGTACTTCACCGATTTTATGGTTAACTCCGGTATAAAAAAGGATGCGTTCAGTTGTAGTTGTTTTTCCAGCATCAATGTGCGCTGAAATACCTATATTACGGTAACGCTCGATGGGGGTCTTTCTTGCCACGGTATCCTCTATTTTTACAAAATTTTAAAAACGGAAATGCGAGAATGCTTTGTTGGCTTCTGCCATACGGTGCACTTCATCTCTTTTTTTCATAGCACCGCCACGTCCTTCAGCAGCTTCTAATAGTTCATTTGCCAATCTTTGCGCCATCGATTTTTCGCTACGCTTTTTGGCAGCTTCTCTTAACCAACGCATAGCCAAAGCTAAGCGACGAGATGGGCGGACTTCAACTGGCACTTGGTAGTTTGCGCCACCAACTCGACGGCTTTTCACCTCTACCATCGGTTTAACATTTCCCATTGCTGTCGAAAATATCTCTAGCGGTACTTTGTTGGCTTTTTTCTCAATATGCTCAAAAGCACCATAAACGATTCTTTCTGCTACGGACTTTTTACCGTCTAACATCAAAACGTTCATGAACTTTGCAACTTCAACATTTCCAAATTTAGGATCTGGAAGAATTTCTCTTTTAGGTACTTCTCTACGACGTGGCATAACTTCTCCTCTATGTTCAGTTGGGATTATTCCCTTGATTACTCTACTAGCAGAATGCCGGAGTAATCACTTACTTAGCCATTAATTCAATAAATTAAGCTTTCTTAGCTTTTTTAGCACCGTACTTAGAACGCGACTGCTTACGATCTTTTACACCCTGTAAATCCAAGGATCCACGTACGATGTGATATCTCACACCTGGTAAATCTTTTACACGACCACCACGAATCAAAACAACTGAGTGTTCCTGCAAGTTGTGACCTTCTCCGCCAATATAAGAAATAACTTCAAAGCCGTTAGTTAAACGAACTTTAGCTACCTTACGCAATGCAGAGTTAGGCTTTTTTGGTGTTGTTGTGTAAACACGAGTACAAACACCACGGCGCTGCGGGCTGTTCTGAAGAGCAGGACTTTTGCTTTTCACAACCAAACTGGTTCGTGGCTTTTTTAGCAACTGGTTAATTGTTGGCATACCTTACTTTCAATCCACTATCTTTATTCATTTAGTCAAATCGAACAAATTTCTTCAATTCATTCGGGTTTTACAGAACCTAGCATTCTAGACTGAGTTTCATGAACCGTCAAGAACCGAATGTTTTCGGCCCTTGACTGGAATCATTTACTCAACATCTTGAGTTGGAGATTCAACGGCTAAAGTGGATGCCATCTCCTCTTCAGTTGCTATCGTCTGTGCACGATCTCTTTCAAACTGCTCCCTTGCTTTTCTTGCCTTACGGTAAGAAAGGCCAGTTCCTGCTGGGATTAAGCGCCCAATAATGACGTTTTCCTTCAAGCCTCTTAGCGTATCTACCTTGCCCATAATGGCGGCTTCAGTAAGAACACGCGTTGTTTCTTGGAAAGACGCAGCTGAAATAAAGCTGTCTGTAGATAAAGAGGCTTTAGTAATACCCAGTAATATATTTTCATACAATGCTGGGCGCTTACCTTCGGCAATCACTCGATCATTTTCATCAAACAACTTAGATCTTTCAACTTGCTCACCAGTGATGTAGTTTGTTTCACCCGCATCAGTGATGTTTACGCGACGTAACATCTGACGAACAATAACTTCAATATGTTTGTCATTGATCTTTACACCCTGCAAACGATATACATCTTGGACTTCGTCAACAATGTACATAGATAATTCTTCAATTCCCTTGAGATGCAAAATATCATGCGGATCAGCAGGGCCTTCAACAATCATTTCACCCTTATTAACAACTTGACCGTCATGTACAAGCACTTGCTTCTCTTTGGCAATCAAAAACTCATGTGATTCACCATCCATATCGGTAATCACTAACCTTTGCTTGCCCTTTGTTTCTTTACCAAAGGATACTGTTCCCGTTACTTTTGCTAGTACTGCAGCATCTTTAGGTGAACGGCCTTCGAAAAGCTCTGCAACTCTTGGCAAACCACCGGTAATATCTCTAGTCTTTTGAGATTCGATCGGAATACGAGCTAACACCTCACCAATTTTCACTGGCTGACCGTCCTTAACCATAATTAAAGCGCCAAACTGTAGGCCAATCGTCACTGGGTGATCTGTCCCGGTAATCTTGACCTCAGCTCCTGATTCGTCAAGAATTTTAATAATTGGACGAACACCTTTAGCGGCGGCACTTCGACGCTTACCGTCAATAACAACAAGCGTTGAGAGTCCAGTCACATCATCGACCTGCTTAGCAACAGTCACGCCATCTTCAACATTGTCAAAGCGAATCGTACCTGCAAATTCAGAAATAATTGGTCGAGTTAAAGGATCCCAAGATGCTAAACTTGCGCCAGCTTTGACGGTTTCACCATCTTTTGCAAGCAAGGTTGCTCCATAAGGAACCTTATGACGCTCACGCTCACGACCATGGTCATCCGTAATTAATGCTTCGCCAGATCTAGAAATAACAACCTGTTCACCTTTAGGATTAGTGATATAACGCATTGATGCAGAAAAACGAACCACGCCGTTAGATTTAGCTTCTACATTGCTAGCTACTAAAGCGCGTGAAGCAGCGCCACCAATGTGGAATGTTCTCATCGTTAACTGTGTACCAGGTTCACCAATCGATTGCGCTGCGATAACACCAACAGCCTCACCAACGTTAACCATTCCGCCACGACCTAAATCACGACCATAGCATTTTGCACACAATCCATAACGAGTAGAACATGCGAGTACGGTCCTAACTTTAACTTCATCTATACCTGAAGCAACAATCTCATCAACCATATCTTCGTCTAGCAAGACATCATGCGCAACTATTAACTGCTGCGTATCTGGATGAATCACATCGCCAATAGTGACGCGACCTAAAATTCTATCGCGCAAGGCTTCAATAATTTCTCCGCCCTCTACCAGCGCCTTCATTGTCACACCTTCAGTTACTCCGCAATCATCTTCAATAACCACAAGATCTTGGGTCACATCACACAAACGGCGTGTTAAGTAACCGGAATTGGCTGTTTTCAAAGCAGTGTCAGCAAGGCCTTTACGCGCTCCGTGTGTAGAGATGAAATACTGTAAAACATTTAACCCTTCACGGAAGTTAGCAGTAATTGGAGTTTCAATAATAGAGCCATCTGGCTTTGCCATTAATCCACGCATACCAGCTAACTGGCGAATCTGTGCAGCTGATCCACGAGCACCAGAGTCGGCCATCATGTAAATCGCATTAAATGACTCTTGCTTTACTTCTTTACCATGGCGGTCTTGAACGGTTTGCTGAGACAACTGCTCCATCATGGCCTTTCCGACCTGATCTCCTGCAGCACCCCAAATGTCAACAACGTTGTTATAACGCTCTTGATTAGTCACAAGACCTGACATAAATTGCTTTTCATACTCTTTCACTTTATTTGACGCATCAGTGATTATTTTTTCCTTTTGTGGAGGAATGAGCATGTCATCAACCGCAATAGAAATCCCTGCTTTTGTAGCTAAGCGGAAACCTGACTGCAACAAACGGTCTGCAAAAATCACGGTTTCTCTTAAACCACATTTCCGGAACGAGGTATTAATTAAACGAGAAATTTCTTTTTTCTTTAGTGGTCGATTGATATTGTCAAAAGACATGCCCCGCGGAAGAATTTCAGACAGAATTGCTCTACCAACCGAAGTTTGATAAATAGTTGTCTTTTTCTTAAACTTAGCATCACCTTCTGCATTTTTATCAACGATATCGTACTCATTGATACGAACAGCAACTCGCGTTGCCAATTCTACTTGTCCAGCATCATAAGCTCTTAGGACTTCGGAGATGTCAGCAAAGACCATTCCTTCACCTTTGCCATTGATCTTATCGCGGGTTGCATAGTACAGACCCAAAACAATATCTTGCGACGGCACAATCGAAGGCTCGCCGTTTGCTGGAAACAGAATGTTATTTGAAGCAAGCATCAATGTGCGCGCTTCCATCTGTGCCTCTAAAGATAAAGGAACGTGAACCGCCATTTGGTCACCGTCAAAGTCAGCGTTAAATGCCGCGCAAACGAGAGGGTGTAACTGGATCGCCTTACCTTCAATCAGAAGTGGCTCAAATGCTTGAATCCCAAGACGATGCAATGTTGGCGCACGATTTAACATGACCGGATGTTCACGAATCACTTCTTCAAGAATATCCCAAACAATTGCAGTTTGGTTTTCAACTTCTTTTTTTGCCGCTTTAATTGTTGTTGCTATGCCTAAAGTCTCAAGCTTGTTAAAAATAAATGGCTTGAATAACTCTAACGCCATTAATTTAGGCAACCCGCACTGATGTAACTTCAAATTTGGGCCAACGACGATCACTGAACGACCGGAATAGTCGACGCGCTTACCCAAAAGGTTTTGACGGAAACGCCCGCCTTTACCTTTAATCATTTCTGCTAAAGACTTAAGTGGTCGCTTATTCGCGCCAGTCATCGCCTTACCGCGACGTCCATTATCTAGAAGCGAATCAACCGCTTCTTGAAGCATCCGCTTTTCATTGCGCACAATGATTTCTGGGGCGCGTAATTCCAACAAACGCTTTAATCGATTATTACGATTGATAACCCGGCGATACAAATCATTTAAATCTGAAGTCGCAAAACGCCCGCCATCCAATGGTACTAAAGGACGTAGTTCTGGAGGTAGAACAGGTAATACCTCTAAGATCATCCAATCTGGTTTAATGCCAGAGTGCTGGAAAGCCTCCAAAACCTTTAAGCGCTTTGCATATTTTTTAATTTTTGCATCGCTACCGGTTGCCTTTAAATCAGCTCTTAAGGTTTCTACTTCACGATCAATCTGAATACTTCTTAAAAGTTCGCGAATACCTTCAGCGCCCATAATTGCTGTAAAGGCGCCCTCACCATGCTCTTCAACTTTGGTGTTGTATTCATCTTCAGACATGATTTGTCCACGACGCATCACACCGTCGGGGGTCAAGCCTGGATCAACTATGACATATGCTTCGAAATATAGCACACGCTCAATATCGCGCAAAGTCATGTCTAAGACCATGCCCAAACGAGATGGGAGTGACTTTAAAAACCAAATGTGCGCAACAGGAGCAGCTAAATCAATATGCCCCATACGCTCTCGGCGAACCTTAGCCAGCGTAACTTCTACGCCACATTTCTCACAAATAACGCCGCGAAACTTTAAACGCTTATATTTTCCACACAAGCATTCATAGTCTTTTATCGGGCCAAAAATCTTGGCGCAAAAGAGTCCGTCGCGTTCTGGTTTAAATGTTCGATAGTTAATTGTTTCTGGCTTTCTTACTTCGCCAAATGACCAAGAACGAATCTTGTCTGGAGAAGCTAAACCAATCTTAATAACATCAAATTGATCGTCGCCATGCGCTTGTTTAAATAGTTCGAGTAGTGCTTTCATCTTAGTTACGCTCCATATCGATATCAATACCCAAGGATCTAATTTCTTTGACTAGAACATTGAATGATTCAGGCATACCAGCTTCTATACTGTGCTCACCTTTAACGATGTTTTCGTAAACCTTCGTACGTCCATTAACGTCATCCGATTTAACCGTCAGCATCTCTTGCAGAACATATGAGGCACCATAAGCCTCTAATGCCCAAACTTCCATCTCTCCAAAGCGCTGACCACCAAATTGCGCTTTTCCACCTAATGGTTGTTGAGTCACTAAAGAATATGGTCCTGTTGAACGCGCATGCATTTTGTCATCCACTAAGTGATGCAGCTTCAAGACGTGCATAACGCCAACAGTTACTTTTCTTTCAAAAGCATCACCTGTCTGACCATCAAATAATTGCATTTGCTGACGTGAAGCTGTCATTTGCAATGGGGTAGCAATTTCTTCAGGATAAGCCAACTCAAGCATATTACTAATCTCTTGCTCGGTAGCGCCATCAAATACCGGCGTTGCAAACGGCGCACCGTCACGCAAGTTATCAGCAAGGTTTAATATCTCATCATCTGAGAGGCCTTGTAAGTCTTCAATTCGACCAGTCTCATTGTATAAAGTGGTTAAGAATTTACGGAGTTCTGTTACTTTGGCTTGCGCCTTTAACATTCCATTAATTCTCTTACCAATACCCAATGCAGCCCAACCCAAATGAGTTTCTAGAATTTGACCTACGTTCATACGCGAAGGTACGCCCAATGGATTTAAAACGATGTCCACAGGTGTTCCATCCGCCATATAAGGCATGTCTTCTACTGGGGCAATCTTAGAAACAACCCCCTTATTTCCGTGACGTCCAGCCATCTTGTCACCAGGCTGAAGTCTACGCTTGACTGCTAAGTAAACTTTAACCATCTTCGTAACACCTGGCTGCAGCTCGTCACCCTGAGTCAACTTACGCTGTTTCTCAGAGTAAGCCTCATCAAATTGTTTACGCTTAGCTTCGATTGATTCTTTTAGCGCCTCAACTTGTGATGCTTGATCTTCATCTGCTAAACGAATATCGAACCAATGATATTTTTCAAGATTGGTCAAATACTCTGCAGTGACCTTTGTGCCCTTAGCAAGCTTATTCGGCCCGCCGTTAGCTACCTTGTTGAGCAGAGTTTTTTCAAGACGACTAAAAGCATCTCCTTCAACGATACGCAATTGGTCATTAAGATCCAAACGATAGCGATGAAGCTCTTCTTGAATAATCGACTGAGCACGTTGATCACGATCCACACCTTCGCGGGTGAATACTTGAACATCGATTACTGTGCCGGTCATTCCCGAAGGAACTCTTAAAGAAGTATCTTTAACATCAGAAGCTTTTTCGCCAAAAATGGCGCGTAATAATTTTTCTTCTGGCGTTAATTGAGTTTCGCCTTTAGGCGTTACCTTACCAACCAAAACGTCACCCGCCTCTACTTCAGCTCCGATGTAAACAATACCGCTTTCATCTAGACGGCCAAGCTGTGATTCCGCTAAATTAGAGATATCTCTCGAAATTTCCTCAGCGCCAAGTTTTGTATCACGAGCAACTACTGATAACTCTTCAATATGAATCGAAGTGTAACGATCATCTGCTACAACTTTTTCAGAGATCAAAATCGAATCTTCAAAGTTATATCCGTTCCAAGGCATAAATGCTACGGTCATATTTTGACCCAGAGCAAGTTCACCTAAGTCGGTTGATGCGCCATCAGCAATAACGTCACCTCTGGCAATCACATCTCCCACTTTAACGATAGGTCTTTGATTAATATTTGTGTTTTGATTTGAGCGTGTGTATTTGATCAGGTTATAAATATCTACCCCAACCTCACCAACTGCTGTCTCTTCATCACGCACACGTATAACAATACGATTAGCGTCGACATAATCAACTAAACCGCCACGATTGGCCATAACTACGGTGCCAGAGTCTATCGCTACTGTTCTTTCTAGTCCTGTGCCTACTAAAGGCTTATTTGGCCTTAAGCATGGAACAGCTTGTCGCTGCATGTTCGCACCCATCAAAGCTCGGTTTGCATCATCATGCTCTAAGAATGGAACTAAAGATGCCGCTGCAGAAACAATTTGACTTGGTGCTACGTCAATATAGTCAATCCTCTCAGGGCTGACCATTTTAGTTTCACCAGCTTCACGTGCAGATACCAACTCATCCGCCAACAAACCTTTAGTATCAATCGTTGCGTTTGCTTGAGCAATAACGTATTTAGCTTCTTCGATCGCCGACAAATAATCTACCTGCTCGGTAACCTTCTTATCATTTACTTTGCGATAAGGAGTTTCTAAAAAGCCATGCTCATTTAAACGTGCAAAAAGAGCCAAAGAGTTAATCAACCCAATGTTTGGTCCTTCAGGCGTTTCAATTGGACAAACTCGCCCATAGTGGGTTGGATGAACGTCGCGAACTTCAAATCCAGCACGCTCTCTTGTTAAACCGCCAGGTCCCAAAGCGGAAATTCTTCGCTTGTGAGTAATCTCTGACAATGGATTAGTTTGATCCATAAACTGTGAAAGTTGTGATGAACCAAAGAACTCTCTAATTGCCGAAGAGATAGGCTTACTATTGATTAAATCATGCGGCATTAGATTTTCAGTTTCTGCTTGACCTAATCGCTCTTTTACAGCGCGCTCAACTCTAGCTAAACCAGCTCTAAATTGATTCTCAGCTAACTCTCCAACACAGCGAACGCGACGATTACCCAGGTGATCGATATCATCGACTTCACCCTTACCGTTTCGCAAATCTACTAATAACTTGATCGTATCTAAAACATCCTCGTTAGATAAAACCATTAGCCCTTCCATCTCATTGCGTCCTAGACGGCTATTAACTTTCATCCGACCAACGCGCGATAAGTCATACGTATCTTCATTATAAAAGAGACGCTGGAACAATGCCTCTACCGCATCTTCTGTAGGTGGCTCTCCAGGGCGCATCATTCTGTAAATTGCAATTCTTGATGCCATCTGATCTGATGTTTCATCTACGCGCAATGTTTGTGAAATATATGCCCCTTGATCGAGATCGTTTGTATAAATGGTCTCTACCTTTTGAATACCTGCTTGGCGTAATTTTTTCAATAAGCCTTCAGTCACTTCATCGTTGGCATGTGCTAAAACTTCACCTGTTTCTTCGTCAATAATATTTTTAGCTAAAACTCTTCCAACTAAATAGTCATCGGGCGCAACAATAAACTGAGTCTTCGCTGCCTCTAAATCACGAATATGCTTTGCGTTAATTCGCTTATCTTTTTGAACGACGATATTTCCGTTTTTATCTGCAATATCAAAGCGAGCCAATTCTCCACGCAAGCGCTCCGGAACAAATTCCATAGAAACGCCATCGTTACTAATTGTGATATGGTCAAAACTAAAGAAATTGGCTAAGATTTGTTCATCATTGAGTCCAATTGCCTTAAGCAATATTGTTACAGCCATTTTTCTACGACGGTCTACGCGGAAATAAAGTATATCCTTTGGGTCAAATTCAAAGTCTAACCAAGAACCACGATAAGGAATAATTCTTGCTGAAAATAGCAACTTTCCTGAGCTATGGGTTTTACCTTTGTCATGTTCGAAAAAGACGCCAGGCGAACGGTGTAACTGAGAGACAATGACACGCTCTGTGCCGTTAATCACAAAAGAGCCTGTATCGGTCATCAACGGGATTTCACCCATGTAGACTTCTTGCTCTTTAATTTCTTTTACTTTCGTAGGCGCTTCACGATCATAAATAATTAAACGCACTTTTGCGCGCAAGGCTGAATGGAATGTCAGTCCACGCTGTTGACATTCTTTTACGTCAAATGGTGGCGCAGATAATTGATATGAAATATATTCCATCCGTGCAAAACCATTGTTAGACACGATTGGGAATATTGAGGCAAATGCAGCCTGCAGTCCTTCGTTTAAACGGGAAGAATTATTCGTATTTTCCTGTAAAAACTTAGTATATGACTCTAATTGAGTCGTTAATAAATAGGGTACCTGATGATTATTCAGGCGCTTAGCGAAACTCTTACGAATTCGCTTGCGTTCGGTGAAGCTATAAGCCATGTCATCTCCGAAATCGGCGACTGAAAAAAGTTTTGGTGGTTGGCCTCTACCAACCTCTGGCGGACAATGCATACATCGATGCACTCGACCAAACTTGCCTACTGCAGTCGTATCAGAAGGCAAACCAGATTACACAGGGGTGTAATCTGGTTTGACTACTAACCAAACCTAGAATAAAAAAGCACTTTTACCCCCAGGGTAAAAGTGCTTAATCTTTTTACTTGAGTTCTGCCTTTGCGCCAGCATCTTCCAATTTCTTTTTAGCATCCTCAGCCGCAGCTTTATCAACGCCTTCTTTAATTGGTTTTGGTGCACCATCAACTAGGTCTTTAGCTTCTTTTAAGCCTAAACCAGTTATTTCGCGAACCGCTTTAATGACTGAAACTTTATTAGCGCCGACTTCAGTAAGTATGACGTTAAATTCAGTTTGTTCTTCTGCTGCAGCTGCACCACCGCCAGCTCCACCAGGAGCAGCAACTGACATTGCAGCAGCTGAAACACCAAATTTTTCTTCAAATGCTTTGACTAAGTCATTTAAGTCCATAACAGACATACTGCCTACAGCTTCAATAATTTCTTCTTTAGTAATTGCCATGATTAACTCCTAATTCTGTTGATTAATAATGATTCTCTTGCTGTTATGCAGCAGGAGATTCTTCAGCTTTTTTTGCGGCGACAGCACCTAAAACACGAGCCATACTAGAAACGGGCGACATCATAACACCTAGTAACATCGAAAGAAGCTCATTACGGCCAGGTATAGATGCAAGGGCTTTTACGCCTGCAGCGTCTAATGCTTTACCGTTAATTGAACCTGCTTTGATGACGAGAGTATCTTTAGTCTTAGAAAAGTCATTAAGAACTTTTGCCGAAGCTATCGGATCTGCGGAAATACCGTAAATCAATGGCCCCACCATCGAATCAGCCAATGGTTCAAATTGAGTCCCTTGAACTGCACGACGAGCGAGCGTATTTTTCAATACGCGAAGGTATACTCCCTCTGCCCTTGCGTTAGCTCTCAGTTTGGTCAATTCGCCCACTGGAATGCCGCGATACTCTGCGAGAACGATGGTTTGAGCATTGGCAACTTGCGCGCCAATGTCTGCTACTACCGCTTTTTTGTCATCCAAATTTAAAGGCATGTATCTACTCCAATTTTCCCCAAAGTTTCCGATGGGGGGTTAAACACAAGCGAATTCTTTTCAGGTTCGCCATCTGCGTTGGTTTCATCTTCGACGAGATTAAGAGCCTAAGCTCACCAACGGTCTTTGATGTTCGGCACTTTCGCACCGACCCAAAGTTTTTTCGAAGCTTACGCTTCTTGTAAAGAAGATTGCTCTACTCTTACGCCGGCACCCATCGTGCTGCTTAAAGCAATCTTTCTTAAATAAACACCCTTACTTGATGCTGGCCTTGCTTTATTAAGCGCGTCCAACAAAGCTAATAAATTTGTTTTTAATGCGGTTGGCTCAAATGAGCGACGCCCGATAGTTGCATGCACAATACCTGACTTATCTACCCTAAATTGAACCTGACCAGCTTTTGCGTTTTTAACTGCCGTTGCAACATCTGCAGTAACGGTCCCAACTTTTGGATTTGGCATCAAACCACGTGGGCCTAAAATTTGCCCTAATGCTCCTACAATTCTCATTGTGTCTGGGGATGCAATTAAAATACCAAAGTCAATATTTCCAGCTTTGATTGACTCAGCTAAATCTTCCATACCAACGATGTCAGCTCCTGCAGCCTTTGCTTGCTCGGCTTTTTCGCCTTGAGCAAAAACCGCTACTCGGATTGTTTTTCCGGTGCCAGCTGGCAATACTACCGCGCCTCTAACAACTTGGTCAGATTTTTTAGCGTCAATTCCCAATTGAACTGCCACATCTATTGATTCATCGAATTTTGCTGTTGCAAACTCTTTAACCAAAGTAAGAGCCTCATCAATTGGATAAAACTTATTGCGATCTACTTTGGCTTGTATTTCTTTTACGCGCTTAGATATTTTTGCCATGATTAAATTCCCTCCACTGTGATGCCCATTGATCGAGCACTACCAGCAATTGTTCTTACTGCAGCATCTAAATTAGCTGCCGTTAAATCGGGCATCTTCGCTTTGGCAATATCTTCAGCTTGAGCACGAGTTATTTTGCCAACCTTATCCGTATGTGGACGCGGCGATCCTTTTTCAAGTTTGGCAGCTTTTTTAATGAGTACTGTTGCCGGCGGCGTCTTCATGATAAACGTGAAGCTCTTGTCAGCAAATGCCGTAATTACGACTGGAACAGGTAATCCGGGTTCCATGCCTTGAGTTTGTGCGTTAAACGCTTTACAGAACTCCATAATATTTAGTCCGCGTTGACCTAAAGCTGGTCCCACTGGTGGGGATGGATTCGCTTTACCGGCGGGTATCTGTAGCTTAATAAAGCCGATGATTTTTTTTGCCATTTATAACTCCAAATAAGCGCATCTTAAAAGATCGCTGTTGAGTAAACGCCTTGTTAAAGCGGCAACCTTAACTTAGCTCCTCTGCCCATTTAAGTGGACATGCCTTTTTACATCTTTTCTACTTGCCCGAACTCTAATTCAACGGGCGTACCGCGACCAAATATTGTAACAGAAACTCTGAGTTTCGACTTCTCATAATTAACTTCTTCAACATTTCCATTAAAGTCAGTAAACGGTCCTTCTTTAACTCGTACCATTTCACCAACCTCAAATAGGGTCTTAGGCTTCGGCTTATCTACCCCAGCCTGCATTTGATCCATAATTTTTTGAACTTCTGCAGTGGAGATTGGCGATGGTCGATTGCGTATTCCACCAACAAAGCCTGTTACTTTCGGGGTGTTTTTCACAAGATGCCAGGTTTCATCTGTCATTTCCATCTCAATCAGTACATATCCAGGAAAGAATCTTCTTTCCGAAACAGACTTTGTACCAGATTTCATCTCGATAACTTCCTCAGAAGGTACAAGGATTCGTCCAAACTTACTAGGCATGTCAGACCGACCAATTCGCTCCTCTAAGCCTTTTTTTACACTTTTTTCCATACCAGAGTATGCATGTATTACATACCATCTCATATTTTCAGCAGCTTGTGGATTGCCTTGTGGGCTAATTTCTATCTCTAAATTTGTCATTTTTTATTTCCACCCAAGGAAAAGTGAAAAGATTACCCATTCGATAATCTTATCGGAACTCCATAGAAAAATAGCCATAATCGCCACAAATGCAAAAACGATAAGCGTCATTTGTGTACTCTCTTTACGAGTCGGCCATACAACTTTTTTTACTTCGTTAATACTGTCTTTCGAATACGAAATAAAACGCCGACCATTTGAGGTAATTGCAACCATTCCGATGGCCACAACAAAACCCCCAATGAGTACAGATAACCTTATCCACAAGGCCTCGTTAGGCAAAGCATAATATCCAACCAAAGAAGATAGCGCTATTAATAAAGCCGCTATAGCAACCGCATTGGACTGTGACCCTTCATCTAACACTGTTTTCTGTTCAGACATATTCTTTACCATTAAATACTGTGGCAGGGGCGGAGGGCATCGAACCCCCAACCTTTGGTTTTGGAGACCAACGCTCTGCCAATTGAGCTACGCCCCTATTTAACTACTTAAGCCAATATTTTTGCGACGACACCGGCGCCAACTGTACGGCCACCTTCACGAATCGCAAAACGCAAACCTTCTTCCATCGCAATCGGTGCTATCAACTTCACACTAATTTGCACGTTA
>Ga0194047_10000077_pt1 | contig 71097 bp, 52 predicted proteins | sample JunL225m_MetaG_2_FD_160070 | JGI IMG/M metagenome (GOLD analysis project Ga0194047, IMG submission 160070) | Anoxic zone freshwater microbial communities from boreal shield lake in IISD Experimental Lakes Area, Ontario, Canada - Jun2016-L221-5m | ecosystem: Environmental > Aquatic > Freshwater... | reverse complement strand
TGCGCATAAAATAGAACTCAAAGGAGAGTCACTCAGAAACAAAAAATAATTATATTTGATAAACGTTCGTGAACACTAAATCAAGTGGCTCACTTTGGCCGGAATCACTGGCTCACTATCAGCGGAAAATTCAATTCATCATTAATCCCCCTTTTATTTTGGTCAAAATCATTGATTTTAAGCATAATAAATAACTCCACCAGTTTGTGTAATTCCATCAAATTCCTACACATTTGGTTAGAATGTAGCCAAGAATAATAGATGAATTCAGAAAGTCGACTTTAGTGGCCAACTTTTTTTGTTTCGATAAACCAAGCAATATATTTTTCAATTTGAGAGCCTAGATAATATGGTAGGTTAAGAATTTTGTATTTCTTTCCATTTTGAGTAATGGCATCTGTAATATTTAAAGCACCTGCATAAAATCGAATAGCAAAATTGTGCGGAGCTATATCCATGTAACTATGTAGTGATTTTAGTGTACCTACTTTACCAGACTTAACTTCAATGGGTATGATCAATCCATCGTACTGAAATAGATAATCAACCTCGGCAGTTGATTCTTTTTTTTCTCTTACCCAAAAGTGCATTGAGCTTAGTGCATTATATTGAAATGCTAATAATTCTTGACCAATTAAATGTTCAATTAATGTTCCTTGGTAAATACTATTTAAATCATCAGTACCAATAATTTCTTTCTGAATTCCTACAAAATAATTTAATAATCCTGAATCCAAAATTTGAAGCCTTGGTGATTTTTTTATGTCAGGAACCATTGGCAGTGTTGCAGTTGTAGAAGGATATATCAATTGCATGAGTAAGGCCTTTTCTAAAGTGCGTAATGATTCTCCCATTTCGCGCGACTTATAGGCTGAGTTACCAAAACCTTCAAATTTTATTCTTTTACCAGCTTGGGCGAAAGAATTTTTTATACAATGTCTTAAGTGTAAAATTTGCGAATTGCTTTTTGCATATTTTTCAACATCATCCATATACCCACTTATTAAGGAATCATAAATAGGGCCTAATGTGACAAGATCTTTATGTGTTGCGTAATGTTGAACTATTTCCGGCATGCCTCCTATTAAAGCATAAGTATGAAACAAGCTTAATAATTTTTTTTGAGCAAATGCAGCTAATGGTACTTGTATTAATTGTTCTAACGCTGCTGACTCATCAATTGCTGATAGGAATTCTGGAAATGAAACTGGCCTAATTACTTTATATTCAACACGGCCTATTGGGAAACTAATGTTCTTGTCAAATAAAGTTTCAAGCATACTTCCAGCAGCAATGACAGAAATTTCAGGAGCTAGCTCATAAAAATACCTAAGTATATTTAAAGCCTTTGGCACTTCTTGTATCTCATCAATAAATAGTAGGGTAGTACTTTTTTTGGATAATGTTTTATTTTTAAGAAAAAATAATGTGTTTATTAAGTTCTCAATGGATGTGAAATTTTCAAAGGGTTCTTTGTCTTCTGATAGTTCTAGGTTTAAATAGATATATTGTTCATACTGCGCTGCAAATTGATTCACAAGTGTAGTTTTTCCAACTTGCCTAGCACCTCTAATTACAAGTGGTTTACGGTGTATATTTTGCCTCCATTTTTCAAGTTCTAATAATAGCCTTCTCTTAAACATGTAATAAAGATAGGGTAAAAAATATAAATAATTGTAACAAAGTTATGGTAAAATAATATTTATTTGTAATAAAGTGAACCTTTTGCTATCTTTTTTTGCTTTTTATTAGTTTTTCTAGTACTGTTTTTAATTTAATTATTATTCCTATTAGGATTATCAGATAAGTAATACTTGATAATATCAATTTAAAAGAGTTGATTCCAGATCCTATCGAAACTAATGTTTCTGATATTGGACCTGCATTTAAATAGGTTTTTAGCATAATTAATTCAGCGTAATTCTCTGACCAATCGGCAATCATACATAAAATAGGAATAATCAATAATAGACGCTTGTTATTAAAAAAGTACACAATCCAAGATGCGTACATCAAAGTATAAAAAAATGCAAAAATTGCGTCCCAAATTTGAAGAAATTTGCTATAACAAAGAAGTTGCTCCGGAGTCCTTGATTCAAAGAATTTTCGAACCATTTCTAAAGAGTAAGAAAAAGAAAGACCTAATGAATTTGCTCCAGCATCAAGTTTAAAGCAGCTACTAAAAGGAGCTAAAATGAATTTAATGTACAAGGAAAAAACTATAGTAAAACCTATAGCTAAATATAGTGTTCGGTTTTTCTTGAAATATGTAATCATTTTGATTATTTTTAATTGGTTTTATTGAATACGGTCTTCCAGGAACGCTCGCCATCCCAAATATTTGATTTTGCAATGGATTGAACAGTAATAGACTTACCATCATTACTCAACTTCCAAACCTCCGTAACATTAGTATATGCTTGTTCCTTAGCATTTGGATTGTAAGGAGTTCCATTCATAAAGTATACAATTGATTTAATCGTTATAGTTTTTCCATCGGCAGACAACTTTAAAGAAAACTTCTTTCTGTTTCCCTGGCCATGATTAATTTGGCTTTCTTTACCGTTGATGATCAGCTTCTCGCGGTTTATAATAGACGTAGCGCTTGGATTCGAGTTTGGACTTTCTATAGTTAGAAAATCTGCATCCTCTGCTATCTTCATTGTTTTTGAATTCATACGATCGCCCTCCACATATGAGCAAAAAATATTTCCGCCTATACTTATTGGCTCTTTGGTTTTCCATTCACCAGAAAATTTAGTTCGATGAGTGAGATTCTTTTGTTGAGCTTCTACAGTAAAATAGAACACTACTGTTAACAAAATAATCATGCAGGATAAAACGTATATTTTATTTCTCATAAGTTTTTTTTACATTAAATTCTTCGGGGTTGAAAGTTATAACATTACTTTTAATTACTTTTCATTGTATAAAACACTTCGTGAAGAAAACACGCCCTCAAATCGATTCAAATCGGTTGATATCGGTTTTGTATTAGTATATTTTCGTCGGGAACATCTTCTAGGATCAAACTTAGTTTCTCATTATAATATTAGTGGTTCTTGTTATTAATAAAGTCATTGTTTTCTAAAAAGGCTTTTAGCTGATAAATCATCTTCTATAATTGCAATTGTTCAATAACTGATTGTCCAGCTTCCTTCTCCCACCTCCGCTTCCAATTCTCCCAAATCCCATCCGCAATAGCCAATAAAAAGTTGAATATCTTGTTTATTGGCACCCCTGATGTTGATGGCTTCGATCACTTGCTCCATATTACCACCCCAATAAAGACCATTGGACATTTTTGTGCCCCCATCAATGAGATCGGGTAGTTTGTGCAATACAAATAGGTGTTCTCTATCAACTGGGCCGCCATCCATCAGTGGAAATGGTTTAATGTAGTTGAATTCAATTAGTTCATGCAACGACTTTTCAAAAGGTTTATTGGTTACAAACCCTATGCTTCCCTCTTCATTGTGTTCAACGAGCAGAATGGTTGTATTCTCGAAGAAACTGCCAATCAACGCGGCAGTGCTTTTGATATAATATCCGGCTTTTAGATCACTCATAAGTTTGTGTGTCGTTAAAGAATGTGTACAGTTATAATGCAAATTATTATGCTGTAAATCATCAGTCTAAAGTAGACTAAAAAGTGGAGTTTTGTTAAAATCAAGGACCCACTTTAAATTGTAGGTACTTTGTTGTTTATGCATGAGAGTTAAGCAAAATTATATGACGCACAAAAAGACAGCAATTGTTTATCTTGCCAATACATAACAAATCATTCCATGAGAAAAATCATTTATGGGCTAATCGTAACACTAATTGTGGCAACTGGATTGGTATTTGCAAATCGTGCAATTAACAATGAAACTTCTAAAAAATTAATCCCTAAGCCAATATCTGCTGATGAAAGAAAAGCTGCAATGGAACAATGGGAGGCTACCCCTGAAGGTATTATGTACAAAAAATGGGAATTGTCTCCTGCAGGTAAAAAAGTATTTGGGGCTGCTGCTAAAATAAGCAAGGCTATTAATGATTCTTCCAATATGGAGGGAGTTGTAACCTCTCTTTCTCTTCCGCCAGGCTCAAGATTAGGTTTTGGACTGATGGTTAGGATTAATGGTGACGATTATATTCTTGCATTTGGGCCAGAAAAGTCTGGTAAGGATATTCCAAATTTTAAAAATGAATTTGAGCAATTACATAGTCTAAAAGTTAACGACAAAATAATTATAAGAAGCCATAGCTTATCTCATGCTCCTAAGTATTCCTATCCAATTGTAGCGGGCGACTATGTAGAACGAGATAGTAAAATAATTTATAAACGGGCACCTCGTATAGGCGGTTGTTGAGTAAATAAATAATGAATTACGTTTACTTATATGCTTTGTTAAACAGCATGGACTCGTCGGTTCAATTTTGTTAAAAAGGTTAATATCAATTGCATTAATTTACATCTATGAAAAATTTAATCATACTTTTTTCCTTTTTATTAATACTTAATACAGCTATGTCGCAGTCAGAAACAGATAACTACAAACAAGTGTCAACTAAATTGGTATCCTTTTTTAATGAAAGTAAAAATGATAGCATTGTTGCCATGTTTTCTCCAGAGATGAATGCAGCGCTTCCACTTGAAAAATTCACACAGGTCAGTGCAGGTTTAAAGATGCAATTAGGGCCCATTAAAAAAACAAGATTTATTAGACTTCAAAAATTATCGGCATACTATGAAACAACTTTTGATAATGCTGTTTTAGGAATGACAATTACCTTAAATAACAAAAACGAAATTTCAGGATTATTATTTGCCGAATTCAAAGAGGCAAAAGAAATTATTAGGAATGCTACTAAAATGAAATTGCCGTTTAAAGGTGAGTGGACTGTAACATGGGGAGGAGATACTAAGGAGCAAAATTACCATGTTGAAAGTGTTGCTCAGAAAAATGCTTTTGATATATTGATGAATGATAAAAATGGATCTACACATAAAGGCACGGGTGCCACTAACGAAGACTATTATGCATTTGGTAAAGAATTATATGCACCCTGTGATGGTGAAGTGGTTTTGGTGGTAGATGGCGTTAAGGATAATATTCCTGGCAATCTAAACCCAATTTATGTACCAGGCAATACTGTTATTATAAAAACAGCTACTGGTGAATATGCATTCTTCGCGCATTTTAAACAACATTCAATTGTTGTAAAGCAGGGGCAAAAAGTTGCCACAGGTGAAATATTAGGCTTGTGTGGTAACTCCGGAAATTCAACTGAACCCCATTTGCATTTTCATTTACAAAATGATGAAGACATGGTTAAAGCAATTGGTGCTAAATGTTATTTTGATCAACTTAAAGTGAATGGAATATTGAAATTAGATTATTCTCCAGTTAAAGGAGAAAAGATTTCAAATAATTGATCATTTCATTTTGCCTAAGGAATACTCCTGTTTTAATCCATTTTATTTATAATCAATGTCTAATATTCAAGTAAAATCACCTGCATTTTATGTAGGGGATCTAGGATGCTTTGAATTGTGTAAATGCTGCAATTAGTATCAAATAAATTATATTTGAATTTAAATATAATGTTAAATTACATGGTTTAATGTTCGTATTTTAAAATTATAAGAATTTCAAGGACAATACATGCTACTGATATTTACAAATTTCTTGGCGTTTATTTTAGCAGCTATTGGATTATATCTGATTTTTCATAAAAAAAAAGTCAGATTCCCCTTTGTGCTTTTGTCAGTTTGGATTTTGGTTTCCATGATATTTTTACCTGTTCCTATTTTATCGGAATTTAATCTATGGTTAAGCTATCCTCATTTTTTTAGGGTAAGTGCTCCGTTTTTGTATTTGATTGGACCACTCATTTATATTTTTACTCGGGCTGCTTTAAATGATGAAAAAAAGTTCTATAAAACTGACTTTTTGCATGCACTTCCATTTTTGCTTCATTTTATTGAACTAATGCCATTCTATTTTAGTTCCACATCTGTAAAACAAGCATTAATTCAACAAATAGATTGGCAAAACTTATCAATTTTATTAAAAGGTAATGAAGGTCTATTAGATGCCAAAGTCCATTCAATATTTAAATCAATAAGTAGTATAGTATATATTTTGCTATCTATTCGCCTTTTATATAGGTACCTAAAATTACAGAAAATAAGGTCGAACAATTTCCTTGGACTTATTTTATTTATTGTAATTAGTCGGTTTATTCAAATAAGTTTTTTATCTATTTACGCAATAATTCAAAAGTTTAACTCGGGAAATTACTTAGTTAATTTGCCTAATAGTTTTTCAATAATTTTCGTTGTGATTATTTTGTTAAATAAAACGATTAAATTATCTGGATTAGATGATTTTGAATTTTCTAATCAATTTATAAGTTTAGATAAATTGGAAATTAGAGAAAAAAAATTAAAGCTAATAGCTATGGATTTAACTAGTGATGACCTGATTATATTTTTATCTCCTAATTTTGAAATCCTTCATTTCAATAAAGCACAGGAAGATTTTATTTATTTAGTTCTTAACAAGAAAATCCGTATCGGAAGTGACTTTAAAGCGCTTTTTAATACAGCCGATTTTGATTTTATTTTAAAACCAATAGAACAAATTTTATTAGATAAAAGGCCATTTGATTTAGAACATGAAATGATAACATCAAAAGGGGGGCATAAAGATTGGGTTAATATTAGGTTGCTTCCAATATTTGACGACGAGTCTAAATTCATTGGAATTACTGCTTTAACAAAAAATATTAGTCAAAAAAAGGAAATTGAAACAAAATATTTAAATCAAATAAAAAATCTTGAAAATATAGCTTGGCGTCACTCGCACGAAATGAGAGCTCCTCTTTCAAATATATTAGGTTTAGCAAAGCAGTTAAAAAAATCTAAACATTTGTTTAACGAAAATGATGCTGATTTATTAAGATACTTAGAAACAGAAGCGGAAAAACTAGATAAAATCATCAAAGCAAATTTGCAACAAACTAGTTTTAAAAATTAAACAAAATATTTTCTATTCGTTCTCTCTTTATTATAGACGAAACTGTTCTAATAATTGATATATTTGAATAATTATTTGCATTTTATATATTACTATTTAAAAACACCTCATGCAACTTTCTTATAATCCTAAGTATCCCGCTATTGATGATCTTATTAAAAAAGCAAAATCAAAAATTCCAAAATTTGCTTTTGAATATATGGATGGAGGTTGTAATGAAGATGTGAACCTTTTTAAGAATACAAAAGAAATCAGGGATGTTGAATTGAAGCCCTATTATTTAAGGGCACATAAAGACGCAAAATTAAACACCGAATTATTTGGACATCTTTATGATGCACCCTTTGGTATTTCGCCCATAGGCCTTCAAGGATTGGTTTGGCCCAATGCACCTGAAATTTTAGCAAAAGCAGCCTTTAAACACAATATCCCTTTTATTTTAAGCACGGTTTCAACCAGCAGCATAGAAAGAATAGGAGCATTGACAGAAGGTAAAGCATGGTTTCAATTATATCATCCGGCAGAAAATGATATTCGAGATAAAATTATTGATAGAGTTGATGCGGCGGGTTATCCAGTGTTGGTTATATTAAGTGATGTACCAACTTTTGGGTACAGACCCCGAGATATTAGAAATGGCTTGGCTATGCCACCTAGAATGACCTTGAAAAATATCATACAAATTATGGGCAGGCCAGAGTGGGCTTTAAAAACTTTGTATCATGGGCAACCTTCTTTTGCAACCATGAAACCTTATATGCCTAAGAACTTAAATATGAAACAGTTGGGCCAGTTTATGAATGCTACTTTTTCGGGTCGTTTGAACGAACAAAAAATTGCTGCAATCAGAGACCGTTGGAAAGGTAAACTAGTCATTAAAGGAATCGCTTCTGAAGAAGATACAGAAATGGCCATCAAACTTGGATTAGATGGCATCATTGTATCTAACCATGGTGGAAGACAATTAGATCCTGGTCAGTCTAGTATTAAATCATTACATCCCATTGTTGAAAAATTCAGCAATCAAATTAAAATCATGATGGATAGTGGCTTACGTTCAGGCCCTGATATTGCCAGAACCCTTGCCAGTGGTGCTGATTTTACTTTTTTGGGAAGAAGCTTTATGTATGCTGTTGCTGCTTTAGGCCAAGAAGGTGGCGATCACATGATTTCAAGTTTAAAAGTTCAATTAAAACAGGTGATGGATCAAATTTGTTCGTCTGAGGTTAGTGATCTTAAAAGTCATCTGATAAAATAATAGCTAGAAATACATTTTATAACATCATAAAAAAAGGACTCACTTTAATTGGTGGGTCCTTTGTTTTTTTACTTAAATTTAATTATATGAAAAAAAAGCAAACACTGCGCTTTAGTTGTATTGGATGTATAACAAAGCTTCTTATGATTGTAGGTATATTTTCAGTCAACATTTTATCTGCACAAACTATTGTAGAAAAAATAGTATTGGAAGAAAACAATCATTCACAATTGAAAACATTGGCTCACGAATTATTTGATCAAATCGGGCCAAGATTAGTAGGAACACCTCAAATGAAAAAAGCCAACGATTGGGCTGTTGAAAAATATGCGGGATGGGTTATTGCGGCACGCAACGAACAGTGGGGTGAATGGAAAGGCTGGGAACGAGGAATCACACATATTGATATGCTTTCTCCTAGAGTAAAAAGTTTAGAAGGAACTCAATTGTCTTGGAGCCCGTCAACCAAAGGGAAGTCTATTAAAGCAGCATTAATTATCATTCCAGATGTTGTGGATTCGGTTGCTTTTGCTAATTGGTTGCCCAATGTAAAGGGGAAATTTGTAATGATTTCAATGAATCAACCAACAGGAAGGCCCGATGATAACTGGCAACAATTTGCTACCAAAGAATCTTTTGATAAATTAAAAAAAGAACGCACTGAACAAACAGATGCTTGGCGTAAACGCTTAAGTAAAACAGGTTATTCTACAAGAATGCTTCCAATCATTTTAGAAAAAGCAGGTGCAGTAGGAGTTTTAACCAATAACTGGTCGAGTGGTTTTGGCGTTGATAAAATTTTTAATGCATACACTTCAAAAATTCCAACTGTTGATATTGCTTTGGAAGATTATGGAACCTTGTATCGCTTGGTTGAATCTAATGATAATCCTATTATTAGTATTCAAACAGATTCAAAAGATTTAGGTGTTGTTCCTTCATTTAATACCCTTGCAGAAATAAAAGGAACTGAAAAACCTGATGAATATGTAATGCTGTCAGCACATTTTGATTCTTGGGATGGTGGTCAAGGTGCAACTGATAATGGAACAGGCACATTAACTATGATGGAAGCTATGCGCATTTTAAAATTGGTGTATCCAAATCCTAAACGCACTATTTTAGTGGGACATTGGGGTAGTGAGGAGCAAGGGTTGAATGGTTCTAGAGCCTTTGTAGAAGACCATCCTGAAATTATTAGTAAACTTCAAGCATTGTTTAACCAAGATAATGGAACCGGAAGGATAGTGAATATTTCCGGGCAAGGTTTTCAACACGCAGGTGAATTTATTACACGATGGTTAGCAGCAGCTCCAAGCAATATTAAAGATTCAATTAAAACTAATTTTCCTGGCGCACCAGGGGGCGGTGGGAGCGACTTTGCTTCTTTTGTAGCTGTTGGCGCACCTGGCTTCTCTCTAAGCGCTTTAAACTGGTCTTATTTCAATTATACATGGCATACAAATAGAGATACGTATGATAAAGTAATATTTGATGATTTGCAAAGCAATGCCATTCTAACAGCTATTATGGTTTATATGGCTTGCGAAGACAATGCAACGCTACCAAGAGATAAAGCGAATATTACAACAGATAAAAGAACCGGACAGCCAGTGCAATGGCCAGTGCAAGTAAAATCAATTCGCAAAGGACCAATTGCTCCAACAAACTAATACTAATAAAAAGTTATTTTAACTTTTGTAAAAGCTATAAAAAAATGAGGCCTCTTGTAGGGCCTCATTTTTTTATAGCTTAACTTAAATAATTTTTATTTTAAGACTAGACAATTTATTTTTTACCCTTTGCTACAATAAAAGCCCCTAAAAGATCATAGCCCTTTTCATTAGGATGTAAACCATCTGAAAATAATGATTCATCTATTTTTTTGTCGGCACCTTGCACAAATAATTTTCCGGCATCGGCATATGTTATCTTCTCTTTTGAAGATAATTTGTTAATTAATTTATTGACTTGTACAACCCTTTCTTCCATTCCTCTTCTTGGTAGGATACCCATCATTATTAATTTTGCTTTGGGTTGTTTTAAACGAATTGCGCTGATTAATAATTGAAGGCCTTCAATGATTTCTTCATTAGTATTAAATTGTAAATTATTGGTGCCAATCATTAATACAATTTGTTCAGGAGAAAAATTATCTAACTCACCATGATACACTCTCCATAAAACATTTTCAATTCTATCCCAACCAAAGCCCATGTTAACAATTTGTTTTGAACCAAAATATTTTTCCCAGGTTTGTTTGCCATTTATTCTTTTTGAGCTAGGGTTGCCTCCCCAAAAATGGGTAATAGAATTTCCAATAAACGCAATATGTGGTTGATTTTCTTTTGTGTATTGTATAATTTGATTGTGTCGTGTTTCCCAATCATAAGTTGCTGCATCTCTTCTTTGTGTTACTGGAATAGTGGTGCTGCTTTTTCCTTCGTTTTCTAAAAAGATTGATTTAATCTTTTTTTCATAGGCGTCTGCATAATGCATCATGCCTATATCATTTGGATGTGTGCCATCAACCGTACTTTCAATATCTTGGTTGATGGCTTCTTTTGTTAATCGGTAGATGTTTTTTACGCCAGCTTGCAATAATGAATCGAAAACTTCTGTCATTACTTTAATGGGTTCTTGGTAATCTTTTTTTCTTTGAGGATTCATTCCTTCATCGGTAAAACCATCGTGTTCAGTTAGTAGTATTGGGATGCCTGGTTTTTTTGCTTGTAACATTACCACTGCATTCACTAAGCGCTTATGTAATTCGCCATTCGAAACATATACTCCGGTAAGATTTGGTAAACAATCTAATACAAATAGTTTCGCATCAATGCCGGTTATCATATCCAATATTTCATTTTCCAATCTGCCATTTCCTGAAAATGCAAGGTTAATAATTGGTCGATCTAATTTTCTTTGTAAAATATTTGTCCATGCTAATCCAGGCCTTGAGGCACATCCACCTTGTGCTATTGAAGTTCCATAAACAACTATAGGCTTTTGTGTACTTACTTTTATTGGTTTAAAAGAACTTTGTTTTGGGTAACTTATTTCCATCCATTTTACTGTATTGTATAATGGGAGATACAGATTGTATTCATGATCTTTTACATGTTGGTCGTTGGTGCTAAGATTGCTAAAACGATATACAATCGTATCGCCAAAAGCATATTTTCCAGCAGCCCAAGACCATTTGCCATCAATGGTTTTAGCGTATAGGTCTATTCCACTAGCACCTGTTGCTGGCATATGTGGCATTTGATGTTGGCTGCTCACCATATATTTTACAATGATTTCATCTGCATTGGTTTGAAAGCGTAATTGCAAACCCGCAGCGTTTCTAGAAAGGTCCCAAACAGGTTTGCGTACTATGGCTTCTGCTTTTGCAGGTAAACGATCATAAAAGTTCTTTACGTCATTGGGCCATGCTTGTCCTTCTAATACTTGCAAAGAATCTTTTGCTGGATTCCATGTGGTGTATTCTTTTATTATTTGTGCGCTACAAAAATTTACAATGCTTAAACTAAAAAAGATAAATAATAAAATTCGGTTCATATATACATTTTTATATTTCATATTATTATTGGCAATTGTGTTAAGAAATATTTCTTAGGGTAAGTTTCATTTCAATTTAGGGGTATAGATTTTATTTTTTTTGTTTATGCGATCCATCGCAGTTAGGCATTCTTTTAGAAAGTCCACAAGTACAATCGTTGATGCCCTTGCCACACATGATTTTTGAAGCATTATTGTTTATTCTTAAAAGCCTTGTTTCAGATTGTTTAGCCGCTGAAAAATAAATTAGGTAACCGCGTTGTCTTCCAGGCGTTAGTGCTTCAAAAGCTTTTTTTAATGTAGCATTCTTTTTAAATACATCTTGTAATTCTTTAATGATGATACTTTCTGGCTTTTCTAACTGCTCAAATTTTAATCCTGATACTTCTAATTGTATAGCTTCTTTTACATAGGATTTTATGATGCGCTTCATTTTTTGAATTTCCGATATATCAGAAAAACGAAATTGTCTTCCAGACTGGGTGTGCTCGCCAGCTTTTGTTAGAACCTTGTTAGTGTCTTTTAATAATGCGCCATTAAAAAATCCTAGATCACAATGGTCTTTGAATGATTGTATGATAACAATATTGGTATTGTTATAAGCGTAACATGGTTTGCCCCATTTTAGCGCCTCGTCTAATTGGCATTCTAGCAAGATGGCCCTTAATAGCATCATTTCTTTTTGCCATTTTTTGCTTTTAGATAAGTAGATGTCTATTTCAGGATTCATATTTAGTAAAGATAATAAGGGATGATAAAATAGTGTTTAATGCCAGATAAATTCAATTTAAAATCACGGTTTGTGAAATAGGTATTATTTTTTAATCTGATATTTGATGCTTTTTTGTTTTTGTTGGTTCAATTTTAAGCTTATTTGACCGATTGTAATTACAAAAAGGTCAATTCGTCTATATTTTGCCCAATTATTAGTTGTTAAATAGTTACTTTGCGACAATCGCGATATAAATGTTCAAATTTCTACTTACAATTTGTTTTATTGGCATCCTAGCATCTGTTTCGGCACAAGGCATTGTTAAGTCTAAATCGTTAACTGGTAGCATATTGGGTAATGTACTTGATAGTAAATCTGGTAAGCCATTAGCATTTGCAGGTATTAGACTTCACGGACTTATGGACTCTGCTGTTACTATTAACCTTGTAGCAGACAAAAATGGTGGGTTTGATTTTCAGAAATTGATTCCAGGGTTTTATAAATTATCTATCAGTGTAGTTGGATTTACCAAAACGGATATGGATAGTATTCATGTTTATTTAGATAGGTTAGATATTAATTTAGGTGATATTAAACTGAATGAATCATCTACTGCGTTAAATGAAGTGATTGTATATTCTGAAAAACCATTAATTGAAAATAGGGATGGTAAATTAATCTTTAATGTTGCAGAAAGCCCGCTAAGCAGCGGAAGCAGCGCCTCTGAAATGCTACGTAATCTTCCTTTGATGAATGTAAATCCAGACGGAACATTATTAATGCAAGGAAAAGTGCCGCTTATTTTAATGGATGAAAAGCCTGTGAATTTAAGTGGTCAACAATTAGCTGATTTATTGGAAAGTCTTCCTGCTAATGTTGTTGAGAGAGTTGAAATTATGAGCAATCCCCCTCCTGAATATGCAACTTATCCTGGCGGTGTGATTAATATTATTACCAAAAAAGGAAGGGTAGGTATTTATGAAAGGATTGGATTGACTTTTGGTTCCAAAGGAGAGAAAGCTATTTCAGGCAATTTCAATTATCGTAGTAGCAAACTTAATTTAACTTCTAGTATTGGAGTGGGCAATGCAGAGGTAAGAGGTAATTCTTATTCGCATAGACAGAATATTTACAAAGATTCAGTTAACTATTTTTATACCAATACTGCTTTTGTTAATCGTAATACGTATCCTAATATGCGTATTCAAGCCGATTATGATTTTAATAAGAAAAGTTCGGCAAGTATTGTTTATCAGGGTAATTTGAATTATTACAATAATCATTCAGACATTATTTCATCTAATCTTGATAGTAATTTTCGTGTATATAAAGGGAGCACTAGAACTAATCAATACGATGGTGATGGATTTAGTCATGCTTTTTCAGGGTCCTATCAATGGAAAGGAAAAAACCCAGTAGAAAAGTTGCAATTATGGACTGGCTTAAGCTTTAGCAAAAACAATAACGACAGAGATTTTTATCAGCAGTTTCTTCAATCTAATTTTTTGCCTACTGGTTTAGATTCAACTCAAGTACAGCTTACAGATAATTATATTCGTTCATTTTATTTTAATAGTAATTATAATAAGCCATTAAACGATACGGGTACTATCTTTTTGTCTACGGGCGCTTCTTATTCTAATAATACCTACCACAATATTTTAAGTACTAGTTATTTGCGTAAGGTGGATAGTAGCTATATCGGTAACGATTTGCTAAGTAATAATTTCTATTTTCATCAATCAATTATTACACTTCGTGTAGCATTAGTAGTGAGTTTGCCTTTGCACTGGAGGATTATTTCCGGTATTCAGGCCGAGCAAACTTTATCTGATTTTCAATTTATAAAAGGAAATTCTGCAGATGCGAATAATGCGTATTTGCGTTTTTTACCAAATATCACTTTACGTAAAGAGTTTAATAAAGAATTTAATATTTCATGGGTTTATAGAGCAACCATTCGTAGGCCAGGTATTGTAGAACTCAATCCTAATATAGATTATAGTGATCCTTATAATATTCGTTTTGGCAATCCAACTATTACGCCAACACTAACGGATAACTATGATATTAATATAGCGTATGTGAAAACTAAATTCAACATTAATGCTAATGTTGGATATAACCATATTAAGAATGTATTTAATTCTATTCGAACATTAATTGAGAATGGAAAAACACAAACTACGTATCAAAACATTTCTGATCAGGATGAATTTTCTGGAAGCGTATGGACGGGTATTACAGTAACAAGGAAGTTTAGATTGAATATTAGTGGTGGCTATATCTATTATAAATACAGCGATAGAGAAAAATTATTGTACCATTATATAGATGGTGCAACAGAATACGCAACATTGAATTACTCATACACGCCTAATAATTTAACCATAATAGAAGCAAATAATCGATATGGCAGTTATGTTAATCCGCAAGGCAAAAGTCATAGTAATATTAATATGAGTATTAGTGCTATGCATAAGTTTATGAATAAAAGATTAATTGTGTCGATTGCAGCTATTGATCCTTTTGGATTGCAGAAATATGATGGGTATTCAGTTGGCACTAATTTTAAAATTGAAAGCCATAGTGAGAGTAATACACAAAACTTTCGTTTGTCTGCAAGTTATCAAATTAGTAAAACGATGATTAAAAGTAAGCTTGATAGTAAGCAAAAAAAAGAAGCACTAAACAAATTGAGTCAGAAATAAAAAAAACATAAATTATTTTACAAAATAGTATTTAATAATTAGCATGAAAAGTTATTCGCATAAAATTATTTGTAGTATTTGCTTGGTTTGTTTCTTTTCAATATTTACACTCAATTCAATTGCACAAAAAAAAATCATTCAACAGTCTACAACTATTGTTAATACAGGTTTACAAGATCGAATGTATTGGACTAACCTATTGTATAAAATAGTATATCCTGTGGTTAACAATATGGCAGAAGGTACGCTGCAAAAAAACCTGCCATTAGAGAAAGGGCCAAATTATGGTTTGAATGTTGCAAAGGTTACTTATATGGAAGCAGTAGGAAGAACCTTAGTAGGACTAGCGCCATGGTTGAGTTTGCCTGCAGATTCAACAGCAGAAGGTAAATTAAGAATACAATTGCAAACAGCTATTTTAAAAGGCTTGCCAAATATCGTTAACCCCAATCATCCTGATTTTTTAAATTTCAGAACCGAGCAACAACCCATTGTAGATGCGGCTTTTATCGCACAAGCTTTTTTAAGAGCACCTGCTCAATTATGGGAACCATTAGATTCAATCACTAAGAAAAGGTTTATAACAGAATTTAAATCATTAAGAACACGCAAGGCCTTTTATAATAATTGGTTATTGTTTTCTGGAATTACCGAAGCATTTTTGTTGAAAATTGGGGAACAAGCAGATCCTTTAAGAATAGATATAGCATATAGAAAAATGAAAGAATGGTATGTTGGTGACGGCTACTATAAAGACGGTGATCTTTTTGCTATGGATTATTATAATGCTTTTGTGATACATTCTATGATGGTTGATATGACTGCTATTATGTTAGAGAAGCAAATGGTATCAAAAAAAGAATACGATGAAGCATTGAATAGAATGGTCCGATTTGCAGAATTACAAGAACGAATGATTTCTCCTGAAGGGACTTATCCAGTAATTGGGAGGTCACTTACTTATCGCATAGCTGCTTTTCAAACTTTGGCTCAGGTTTCATTAATGGAAAAGCTACCAAAAAAAATTATCCCTGCTCAAGTCCGTTGTGCAATGACTAAAATAATGCACAATTTATTTGACATAAAAGGCACTTTTTCGGACGATGGATGGCTACAATTGGGCCTAGCAGGTCATCAACCAGAAATTGCAGATACTTATACATCAACAGGAAGTTTGTATTTGTGTACTACTGGTTTTTTAGCATTAGGGTTACCTGCCAATAATATTTTTTGGACAGGCCCATCTACTGATTGGACATCTAAAAAAGCATGGTCAGGACAGCCTGTTTTGAAAGATTATAAAGTTGAATATTGAGTGCGGTTTACAAAAAGTAATAATAAAAAAGAGGCTGACTCAATAGTATGAGTCAGCCTCTTTTTATACGGATACCTGATGGATAAATACATTCTTTTACATAATTATCAGCGTACCTTTTTAGTTTTGATACTTCCTGTTTCTATGCCTTAGAATTTAACTCCTACAGTTACACCATAAGTTTTTGGATTACCCAAATGTGCCGCTCCAAAATCATATGCATAACTAACATATTTTTTATCGGCTAAATTACGTCCCCAAAACTTCACAGACCATTTACACATATTTACTGAAAGACTACTATTAAACAAACTATAAGCTGGTTGGGATAGGGAATTGGCAAGGTCGAAATATTGCTCGCCAATATAACGCCATTCAGCGCGTATACTTGCTTTAATTTGTTTCTTTTTATTTAATACTAATCCGTATTGAGCTGCTAAATTTGAATTAATATCTGGTGTGAAAATTTGTTTGTTTCCTGCAAGGTTAACTGCGGTGCCATTTTGGGCAAGTTTCAATGTTTGATAGCTTGCATTCGTGTATCCAAAATTATAATCGATTTCAAAATTGTTCCATACGCTTCGAGTTTCTATTTCAATGCCTTTGCTAGTTAAACTACCTGTGTTTTTGGTGATAGTTATTGCATCGGGCATTACCAAGGTAGGTATTTGTGCATCGTTTACTGTAGTATAAAATGCAGTAATATTCAACATCAATCGATTGTTGTAAAACATGTTTTTTATACCAAGTTCAAAATTGTTACTATACTCAGGCTGATAAACATACATAGCAGGTTGAGAAGGGTCGGATGATAATTGAGTTAAACCTCCAGCACGAAATCCCTTGCTATAATTTGCAAATAATAAATTGTTTTCTAATAGTTGGTAACTCAGGGCCAATTTAGGAGATACTGCATGGAAGTTAGCACTTGCCGAAGTGTCTGACCGAAAATTAAAAATCGGATTTGGATTTGGATCTTTTTGGTATTCACCTAGAATTGATTGGTTCTTATGTTCTAAATCATAACGGAGTCCTGCGGTTAACTCAAGCTTTGGTGCCAAAACATAAACGCCTTGCATATAAGCTGCAAGGCCATCAGTGACTGCTTTTGTACTCGTAATCATAGAGAAGTTAATACTTGGGGATCCAACATAAGCTGCGTCTTTTCCAAAACGGGTGGCCTGTTTGTTTGGATTGTTTTGGTGGAAAAAGTAAGTACCAGCCATCCACCTAAATTTTGCTTTATTGTTTACTGAATTCAATTTGAATTCTTGTGTAAAGACTTTTACATTATTCCAATCCTTACCATAATTATTTATAATGGTGATGCCATCAATAGGAGAGAAGTCTCCATCTATAGGCGTTTTATAATAGCGGTAGTTTGATTGGTAAGCTGTTTGAGAATTGAAATGTATTTTTTTGCCAATATGATTTGCAGATATAGATGCGTTAATTGTATTGTCAATTAATTGCGTTGTTGCATTTTGGCTTAATTTAAAAGGATTGTTTATTGCTTTTGCAATACCCATTACTAATGGAAAGGTTCCATCATTGGTATTGTTATTGTGCTTAACATTTAAGGTAATATTCCAATCATTTGTAGGTAAATATTTTAGATAAAAATTTCCAACAACACTTGATTGTTTATCGAAAGGAGTATTATTAAATGTATTGGTATAAAAGCCATTAGATTGATCAAGTAAATAGGCTGCTCCAAAATATAATTTATTGTTCACCAATGGTACATTTACACCTGCAGAATATCTTTGTAATCCTGCATTGCCAATAGTAGTTTCTATAAATCCATTTGTTTTATTCTCCGGCTTTTTTGTAATGATATTAATAACACCGGCAGTGGCGTTTCGGCCATATAAACTTCCTTGGGGGCCTCTAATTACTTCAATTCTTTCTACGTCGAATAACTGAGCTATGTAAGTATCTAAACTAAATTGATTTACACCATCAATGTAGGTTGCCATTGCAGGATCGTAAGATGTGGTTGATATACCTCTTAATGATATAACATTTCTTTTATCTCCTGGATCTGCAGCATACATATTTGGTACAAGCGCACTAATATCTTTGCTGTTCCATAATTGGTAATCGGCTACTTGTTTGGTTGAAATACTTGTTACTGAAAGAGGAATGGCTTGTAAAAGTTCCGCTGTTTTTTGAGCAGTTACTGTTACAGGGTCTAAAATTTTAGACGTATTTTGAAAACTAGCGTTTTGGGTCTGCGTTGCTTTACTTTTCTTGCCACTTGAATCTAAAGTGTTGCTAACTAATGCTATACGTTGTTGTGAAAATAAACTAATTGATAAAGCAATTTGAATTAGAACAAAGATTGATTTTTTCATAAGAATAATTAGAAGCCTTGATTGGATAAGTTTAATGCCAATATTATATAATATTGGCATCACATAAAACTCAAAGTTCTTTTATTTTGTTCAAACGAAACACAAATTTTATTAAGAAAAAAAATCTAAAACTTTAGTAAAAAAACAGGCTACTCATTTTTATTTTGTAATTGTTGTTTTCTGTTTTTAAAAGCAGGATGAATCAGTAAAACTAAAACACATAACCATCCAATTGGATAAGGCAATATTAATAAGCTATACCACCATTATAATGTTGAGGTGCCACCAAATCCTCCAAGTGATGATAAATAGAAAAGAAAGAAAACGCCTATTATTTTTCTTTGACAAAGTTTTTCATATATAGCGTTTAATCATCCTTGTCTTTTCCTTTATTATTTTCATTTGTTGTGTTATTAGCATTTGCGTTTACACTACTAATTTCGGTATGTCTTATTTGACCTCCTAAGTAACCTGTTCTTGCAACTATTGCAAAGCTTACTAATGCAATTAATAATATTAGAGTACTAACTGCCTTTTCATATGAAGACTTTAGAGAAACAAGTATAAGACCTATTATGGACATTGCACCTAATACAGATAGACCAATAATTGCAAATACTGCAAAGTCTGCATGTTGTTCAATAATAGTTTTCGTTATTCCTTGAATCTCTTCAACTGTTTCTTCTGCCGCTTCGCCAGTTAAATAAGAAACGATAGCTCCTAGTGATGAAATAATTAACACTAAATAGGATGCTATTTTTGTTTGAATGCTGCTAGACCAAATGCCATAGAGTAGAACAAAAGCGCCTATCATTGATCCAAAAATAGGAAGGTGTGTAATTAGTAAGTGTATATGTGTTTGGTTCATAATGTTTTTCCTTAAATCTACTATTACAAAAACATTATTACAATGACATTCGTCATCATTAAATGGATTTGTTTCTGGATTTTTTTACAATCATTTATGTTAAAAAGTATAAATAACATTACAAAATGTAAAATAAACCATACATTTGATTAAAATTATTGCTATGAAACCATTATTATTGCCGAATCGGTTAAAAAATATTGGCTGGATTTTACTCCTTCCTTCATTTGTTGCTGGGTTGGTATTTATTTTTTTTGAAAATAAATTACCAAACACAAAAATCAATGTATTTGGATTTTTTGGGGATGCTATTTTAAGCAATAAATTAGAACAACTGTTTAGGGTTAGTTCAGTTGATCTAATTCCAAATTTAATTGGGATTTGTTTTTTAATTGGAGGTATATTAGTAATGTTTTCTAAAGAAAAAAAAGAAGATGAATGTATTATTCAATTAAGATTGAATTCGCTTCAATGGTCTATTTTTATAAATTATAGTTTATTGCTATTTTGTTTTTTATTGGTTCATGGGCTTGCCTTTTTAAATGTGATGGTTTATAATATGTTTACGATTATTGTTATATATATATTGCGTTTTCAGTACTTGCTTTTTAATCATACAATAGTGAAGGATGAACAATAAAATAAAAGTTGAACGTGCAATACATAACCTTACGCAAGAGCAATTGGCTAATTTAGTTTCTGTTACAAGGCAAACAATTAATGCAATTGAACTAAAGAAATTTGTACCTTCTACTGTGTTGGCTTTAAAGATTTGTAGGGTATTTAATAAATCTGTTGACGAAGTATTTAGTTTAGAATCAAACGAATAAAATCAAATAATATGTACGATATTAAATTAATTCCTAAATCAGAATTGGCATCAACACTGCCGCTTTTGAAAACGCTGAATGAATCAATTCCTGAAGCTATTTTACAAGAAAGAATGAATGATATGCCTAGCAATTATGAATGTGTTGGGGTATATGATAATGATAAATTGATTGGTATTTCAGGAGTATGGATTTTAAATAAATATTATGTTGGTAAACATATAGAGCCCGACAATGTAGTGATTCATCCTGATTATAGGAATAAAAAAGTAGGAGAATTAATGATTCAATGGATTTGTGATTATGGTATTCAACAAGGCTGTATAGCATCTGAATTGAACTGCTATTTGAATAACCAACAAGGTGTTAAATTCTGGATAAATCAAGGGTATAAAATACTTGGGTTTCATTTCCAAAAAAAACTAATTACAGAAGCTAGATGATTATTTTACTGATTAGTATATTTCTTGTAGGTTATTTGGCTATTATATTTGAGCAAAGTTTTAAAGTAAATAAGGCCGCAATTGCTTTAATAACAGTTGTTTTTTGCTGGACTGTTTTTGTGCTTTTTTCAAATGATAAAATAGTTGCAATTAACGAATTGTCAGTTCATTTAAGCAAAATTAGTGAAGTAGTATTTTTTCTATTAGGTGCTATGACAATAGTTGAATTAATTGATGCACATGATGGGTTTCAAATAATTGTAGAGCGAATAAAAACAACCAATAAAACAAAATTAATTTGGATAATTTCTATTACTACATTTTTTTTATCGGCGGTCTTAGACAATTTAACTACTGCCATTGTAATGCTATCTATATTAAGTAAATTAGTAGCCGATAAAAAGATAAAACATTTGTTGCTGGGGCTCGTAATTATTGCAGCAAATGCTGGTGGGGCTTGGAGTCCAATTGGCGATGTTACTACAACCATGTTATGGATTGGTGGCCAAATCACGCCTATGCAAATTGTTCAACAAACATTTTTGGCAAGCTTTGTTTGTATGGCTATACCTACCTTGATTGTCAATTTTATAATTAAAGAAACGATTGTTTTAATTCCAAAAACAAACAATATATTTTCTACTACTTCACTTGAAAGGAATTCGATTTTTTTTCTGGGATTAGGTTGTTTATTATTTGTTCCAATTTTTAAAGCAATTACCGGACTTCCTCCTTATATGGGTATGATGCTATGTTTGGGTTTGCTGTGGGTGTTAACTGAAATGATTCATAAAGGAAAGCAGGATGCTGAAAAAGGAGCGTTATCTGTAAATCTTGCCTTGAAAAAGATTGATACTACGAGTATTTTATTTTTCTTTGGCATGCTACTAAGTATTGCAGCATTAGATTCATCGGGTATTTTAATACAATTAGCAACTAGTTTAAATGAAATGGTAGGGAACATACATATAATTGCATTTGGCATAGGTTTGCTCTCTGCTATTTTTGACAACGTTCCTTTAGTAGCCTCACTTCAATCTATGTATAGTGTAGATGCATTCCCAACTGACCATTATTTCTGGGAATTATTGGCCTATGCTACTGGAACCGGCGGCTCTTGCTTGATCATTGGTTCGGCAGCTGGTATAGCAATTATGGGCATTGAAAAGATTGATTTTTTTTGGTATTTGAAAAGGGTTAGTTGGATAGCTTTAGTTGGTTTTATTAGTGGGATGGCTGTTTTTATGCTTGAACAGTATCTAGTAGCTTTATAAGGTGTTTATTAATGTTACCTGTTTTGAGGAAATAAAAACGCTCAAACTTCATGAATTAATAATGGATAAGTATTTTTTCTAGTTTAACTTTGCACTTTAAATTAGCGATAATGGGAATCAAAGAGCGGCAAAAGATCATAATGGAAAAGGGGGCGTCCAATATCACCCGATGGATTGGCTCTACTACTTCTGTAACCTTACATACAATACTTTTCATCTCAGCTTTTGTAATTCCTTATATTGGAATAGTGAGTTTTGAACGTATGTTATTGGTTTTAACCACAATCGTATCATTAGAAGCCATTTATTTGTCGATTTTTATTCAGATGTCTATCAATATGAATAACCAAAATATTGAATTAATTCAAGGAGACATTGAGGAATTGGGTGAGGATATTGAAGAATTAGGGGAAGACATTGAAGAGATTGGAGAAGATATTGAAGAATTAGGAGAAGATCTTGAAGAAATAGGAGAGGATATTGAAGAGATTCAAAAAGATGTAGATGAAATTCAAGAAGACGTAGACGAAATTCAAGGAGAAACCAAAGAAGACCAATACAACGACAATAAAGAGACTGAAATTCTATTAACCATTCAGGCTACTTTAATTGAATTACAAAAAGAGATTGAATTCCTTAAGCATAATAAATAATACCGCGTTTTTTAAAAATCCACTCTTATTTTATGAGAAAATTAAGTATAGCCGTCATTTTAATGGTTGGTTTCAATGGCGTTTTTGCCCAAAATGATAGCGTTAAAGCTTTGCCTAATAAGCAACAATCACTCGATACATTTTCATCGCCCAATTTTTATCAATATTTAAAAGAAGTGATTGTTTCTGGTAAGAGCCCTGCGAATTTTAATAAAATTGACAAACAATCATATAAATCTGCACAGTTTGAATCTGCAAAAGGCGGATCGGCAATTGATGTATTAAAAAATTTACCGTCAGTTACCATTAATGGACAAGGAGATATTGCGGTAAGAGGATCCACTGGTTTTTTGGTGTTAATTAATGGCAAACCTGTTTTAACAGATGCGCAAACGGTGTTAAGTCAATTGCCTGCTAATACAATTGATAATATTGAATTAATTACAGCACCATCCGCAAAATACGATGCTGATGGTAAAGCAGGTATTATTAATATCATAACTAAAAAAGGGACTAATGATGGGATGGGCCTAGTGTTGAACATGCAAGACGGATTGCCTAGTACTACTAACTACCATAATTTAGAAAATCCTATTCGATTTGGTGGTGATATTACTTTAAATATTAAACAGAAAAAATGGGATATTTCTATTGGAGCCAATTTTTTAAGAAATGATGTAAATGGAAGAAGGGATGGAGATGTGTTTACTAAGAATTTTTTAAACAATACCATTACACGTTTTCCATCAAGTGGGGAAAGGAGTTTTGATAAATATAATTATGCTGCAAGAGCCACTATTAGTTATGCGGCAAGTGCCAATGATATAATTTCAGTAGGGTTATTTGCTGGTAAGAAATTTCAGGCAAGACGAGCAGATATTCTTTACAATAATAGTACGTCAAATTTAACTACTAATGCCCTTATTCGGCAGTATACTTATTTTAATTCTAATGTTCAAACCAAGGAAGGTAATTTTGATTTAGGCAATATTGACTATACACATACTTTTAAAAACAAGTCTTTTTTAACGGCAACAGTTTTGGTGGAACATGCAAAATTATTTGGCAATACCAGTAATAAAAATTTAGACTATCCTTCAAAAGCTACTACACTACAAGAAGTTTATAATCCTTACGTAAATCCTATTGATGGTACTCGATTTAAATTAGATTATACTACGCAGATTGGCAATGGTAAGTTAGAATCGGGATATCAATTTAGGCATGATATTCAAGATGGTCAATTTGATTATTTTATAACGCCTGCAACAGTACAATTAGACGCCGCAAGATTTAAAGGATCTGCAAAAGCAACTAATCAAATCAATTCATTTTATTCGCAATATTCTGGCAAACAGAATAAGCTACAATATGTTGCTGGTTTAAGATACGAATATGCTACTAGGGTTGTGAATCTTTCGTACGAGCAAAATACACACAACTTAAATTTATCGAACCTATTTCCATCGGCCAATTTATTGTACACAGTAAATGGATTTTGGAATGTAAAAGCAGGTTACAGTAAAAGGGTTCAACGAAATAATAATTTTGAATTAAATCCAATTCCAGAAAGAGAGCATTCTGAAACACTTGAGCAAGGCGACCCGAACTTATTGCCTCAATCTATTGACCTAGTAGAGCTAGGGTTAAATCATAATTTTGGTATAGGAAACTTTTTTTCTACTATTTATTTTCAAAATATTAAAAATCCACTACAGCGTGTAAATAGTGTTTATGCCGATACTATTTTAAACAGATTATTTACCAATGCTGAACGCGCAAGATTAATTGGAATTGAATTTGGAACGAATGTAAAATTAGCAAAATGGTGCACCCTTTATTTAGGAGCTAATCTTTATCAATACACTATTGATGGAGGACTAAATGTATTAGGCACTCAATCGGTTATAGATAATAATGGTTGGGTTTATGCCATCAATTCAAATGCTAGTGCAGACTTGGGAAAGAAATGGTTATTGCAAGCAAACGTAAATTACACTTCTAAAAAGCCTACTGCACAAGGAGAAGATTCAAGATTTTTAGTGCCAAATACTTCGCTAAAAAAATCATTCAAAGACGGACGATATGCTATTAGTTTGCAATGGCAGAATATGAATATGGGCTTTATGAATTCAAACCAACAAAGAATTACCACTTTTGGCAAAGACTTTTATACCACTACCAACTATACCTATGAAACAGATGTGTTTTTAATTAACTTCAGTTTTAATTTAAATAAGCTATCAAGTAAAAACAAATTGCCCATTAGCGAAATAGGAGAAAAAGAATTTTAAAATGACAGCATCTAAACAAATAGAAGTTTTTGCAGGAAATATAATTGAAGCTGGTATGGTTTGCAGTTTGCTTGAAAGCTCCGATATTAATGCTTTTTTGAAAGACGAAATCATGGGTACGATGAATCCTTGGTTTGTTTCTGCGGGCGGTGTTGGTGCTGTTAAAGTGCTGGTGTCTTCAATTGATTTTGAAAAGGCTAAGATATTGGTTGAAGATTATAGAAATAATATCAACTAAGTTTTCTCTTATAATTTCTTTATATTTTTTCTTAATACTTGATAGTCATAGGGTTTGTTTATACTAAAAAAATAGTTGGTCTAAACAATCGTTTAGCCTTTAGTTTTCTTTAACGTTTCCATTCATTCATTTAACTTTTAATTATGTTAGATAAATTAATATTTGTGAAATCCTTTTAATGAGAAAAACTGCACTCTTCCTTTTTGTTTTAGTATCGTTTTTTCAAGTTAATGCCCAAAATTTAAAAGATACCATATCAAATAAAATTATTACAATTTTTCATTATGGACCTTCTGATGAGTTCATTAATAAGCTTTCGGATCATTTTCATATTAAGGTAAAGTACGATACAGCTTTTTTACACAAAACAATTTTAGATATAGATTTTGCCAGTGTAAAACTGCCGGATGTACTCAAAGAGTTTTGCAAAAAAACTGATTCTAAGTTTTTAATCAACTCAAAAAATATTGTGTACATTTTTAAAAAGTATCAAAAAATAGATATTGATGCTGTTGATTTTGTTCCTGAATTAGTTGTTAAAAAAGTATATGATGGTCCTCCATCTAAAACTAATTTTACCATTACAGGTAGAACAGTTGACAAGAAAACTGGTGAAACGCTACCATATGTGACATTGAATGTAGTTAGTACTAAAATTCAAACCATTTCAAATATTGACGGTTTATTTACATTAAATAATGTTCCAAGTGATACCGCAAAAATTTCTGCAAATTATGTAGGCTACAATACTTTTAATATTTTTCTTACGCCAACAACTATTACCCAAAATTTAAAATTTGAACTAGATCAACCATCAACATTTGATGACGAAGTGGTTGTTGTTGCAAAAATCCCCAACATATTAAAGGCGAATGAAAAAGTGGGGATGTATAAAATGACTCCTTCAAAATTAGCAGTATTGCCTAATGTAGGCGAGAAAGACATACTAAGATCATTTCAATTAATGCCAGGTATAAGTGCAGCAAACGAAAATTCGGCTGGATTATATGTTCGTGGTGGAACGCCTGATCAGTCTTTGGTATTATATGATGGATTTACTGTTTACAATGTTGATCACTTGTTTGGCTTTTTTAGTGCTTTTAATTCGAATGCCATAAAAGATGTACAGTTGTATAAAGGGTCTTTTGATTCAAAATATGGCGGAAGAATGAGTAGCGTGGCAGAGTTTACAGGAAAAGAAGGATCTTCGAAAAACTTGAATTTTGGTGTTGACATTAGTTTGATGAGTGTGAATGCTTTTTTTGAAACGCCTCTAAGTAAAAAATCTACTTTTTTTATAGCGGCTCGAAAAAGTTTTAAAGGTCCATTGTATGATAAAATTTTCAAGCAATATAGTGCAGAGCAACCTGTTACAGGATCTGGGTTTAGTGGAGGCAGAAGAGGAAATCGTTTTGCTGCTTCAAATACTTCACAAATTGCCTCTTATTTTTATGATTTAAATGCTAAATATACTTATCGTCCTTCCACTAAAGATGTTATCTCATTAAGCTTTTTTAATGGTACCGATGATTTAGATAATTCAACTAAAATTAATCCACCGTCTTTTTTAAGCAATACAGGTATTAAATTAAGTTTTGATAATTCAGATGTAACAAACTGGGGTAATACAGGAACTAGTGCAAAGTGGTCAAGAAAATGGAATTCAAACTTGTATTCCAATACCTTGATTAGTTTTTCTAATTATTATAGCGATAGAAATTTAAGTAGTGCAGGAAGTATTGTTCGAAATGACTCAACAATCACTTTCAATAATGGTACATTTGAGAATAACCGATTGAAAGATTATTCAGCTAAAATTGACTTTGAATATAAGTTGTCGGGAATGAGTCAGCTTGAATTTGGAACTCAAATAAATCATTTTGATGTTAGTTACAAATATGCTCAAAATGATACTTCATATATTATAAACAGACAGACCCAAGGAAACTTATCAGCTGCCTATTTACAACATAAGTTCAACTACAATGATATTTTTAAAATGACATTGGGTGGTCGTGCAAATTATTTTCAACCTACTCAGCAATTTTATTTTGAACCGAGGGCAAATGCACAGTTGAATTTATCGAAAGAATTTTCATTAAAAGCTGCTGGTGGGCGTTATTATCAATTTATAAAAAGAGTTGTAAGGGAAGATATACAACAAGGTAGCCGAGATTTTTGGATACTAACTGATGGTGTTAAATTACCGATAGCTTATAATGACCAAATGAGTGTTGGTGCTAGTTTTGAAAATAAAAATTATTTATTTGATGTTGAAGCCTATGATAAAAAATTAATGGGATTAAGTGAATACTCTTTGAGAATAGCTAGGTCATTTACAATTCCTGGCCAGAGTTCATTGGTTCCAGTTGAGAATTTTTTACAAGGTACTGGTAAGGCAAGGGGGATTGATTTTTTAATACAAAAGAAATCAGGAAAAATAAATGGTTGGATTGCTTATACATTGGGTGAAGTTTTAAACAATTATCCTGCATATAAAGACGGCGACTTTTATGCATCAAATGACGTTACCCATGAGTTAAAAATTGTTGGAATTTATAAATGGAGGAGTTGGGATTTTTCAATGACTTGGATATATGCTACTGGCAAACCATATACTTCTATTGATGGTGGGTATTCGCAGAATTTACCAGATGGAAGTACACGCACTTTTTATATAGTGTCAGATAAAAATGCAAATAGGTTAGCCGACTATCATAGAATGGATGTTGCGGCTAACTATAACTTAAAATTTGCTGATCATAGTACAGCTACAATTAGTTTTTCAATTTTCAATTTATATGATAGAAAAAATGATTGGTATAAGCAGTTTGCTACACAAAGTGATTACATAGTAGAAACGACCAAAAACTATCTTGGAATTACACCTAATATTACTTTTTCATATAAATTTTTATAAACACAGTTAAGTAAATTTTGAGTATCAATTTTTAAATTACTGATATTTCATTTTTGTCATTTTTATTAAAATATCAAATGAAAAAATATTTAATCTACACTTTAATAATAATAATAGTTTCTTGTACGAAAAGTGAAGTTTCAATTGTTAAAAAAATTGATTTGCCAGTTGTTGAAGCTTATTTAATAGCAGGTGGTCCAATAAAAGTTACAGTCTCTTTACCAGTTGCGTTAAATCAAGATGTTGCAACACCTATATTTATTGATACCCTGCATGTAAGAGTATACGTTAATGGACAATTACACCAACTCAATTCAATTGGCAATGGTGCTTATTTAGATAATTCAACAAAAGTTGCAATTGGGTCTGATTATAAATTAGAGTTTTATTATAATAATTTAAAAGTCACATCAGAAACCATTGTTCCTCCAAATCCACAAAATTTAGCGGTAAGTACTAATACGATTGCTATACCACAGTTTGGATCAGGATTTGCTGGTGGAGGCGCAGCCTTTCCAAGTCCATTAATTTTAACTTGGGATAATACTAATCAAGATTTCTATTTTGTTGCTTCAAAATGTTTTGAACCTATTCTAGTTTCAATTAATAGTGATACTACGCAAAATCGTCCTGTTTTTTCGAGGCCACCTTCTCAAGAAAATACAGCTTCACTTAGATTCAATTCCTTCTCTTATTATGGGTTACACCATGTTTACCTATACAGAGCTAATCCAGAATATGTAGCGCTTTTTAAATCTAGTGGCACCAATTCTCAAAACATTACTAATCCAATTACTAATATTCAGAATGGGTTTGGAATCTTCACTTCTTTTGGGGTAGATTCTGTTATAGTTACCGTTACTCACTAAACAAAAATTGATTTAAGAATTCTATTAACATTTTATAATTAAACGTATTATTCAATTTCACATCTTATCATTCAAACGAATGTTATGCGAAAAATAAGTTTAACCATATTTATTTTAATTGCCCTTGGATGGCAAGTTGCTTCCGCTCAATTTGGTTTTGGTTTTGCACCTAGAATTGGTATTGGTGGTTTAGGTGTTGGATCTATGCGTTCTTATGGCGGTAGTAGCAGAAGGTATTCTAAGTCGGCTAATCAGCCAAAATTCACGCCTATTTACCACTTTTCTTTAGGCTATGGTTTTTCTAACCTCGATAAATCACAACTTATCAATTTTAGTAATCTTGGTCTTGGAAATTCAACACAATCCGGACCTTTAATTGGCGCTTTTGATTGTCAATATAGTCAGAATGCAGCCATAGGATTATTAATTAGTCATGAGCGTGTTAAGGGTTCTTATTATGATCTTAATTATATACCCTCACCTCTTATGGCAACTGGTTCATTGGATAATTGGTCTGTCATGTTGAATATGATGAATTATATGCCAGCTGGCGAGAATATATCTCCATTTATTCGCACAGCAATTGGAATGAATTTTTGGAGTCAACAATACCTTGATGCTAACGCTAATCTTATACCAGTTTACGACGAACCTAGCCAACTTGCCTACCAGCTTAGTTTGGGTGCAAATATTCATATTTCAAAATCTACTGGTATTATAGTTGAAGCAGGTTATGGGAAGTATATTCTTCATTTAGGATTGTCTTATAAGCTTAATAGCGCTAGTAGTAGCTCTAAGAAATAATTAGCTATTTTAAATATTTTATATCATATGATTAAACCTGTAAAAATAAACAACGTCATACATTTAAATAAAACCCTAATTATGAAAAAAGTATTATTCCTTTTTGTTTTCAGCGCCTTAAGTTTTTGTGCAATGTCGCAAACTTCAGAGAAAAAAGTTGAAATGAAAGATGTTCGTAAAGACTTGAAAGACATTAAAAAAGAAAGAAAAGATCGTAATGCAGATTTGAAAGCAGGTAATACTGCCGATGCTGCAAAGGATTCAAAGGAAATTAAAAAAGATAAAAAAGATTTGGCAAAAGATGCAAAAGGCCTTAAAAAAGAAGGTGTTAAGCATCCAATTAAACGTGCTGAAAAACAAATTCGTCGCGCGAAATAAATCCACAACTAGATTGTTGTAACCTTGTTTTTATATAAGGTAATAGAATAAAACCGAAGCGAGTAATATCTAGCTTCGGTTTTATTATTATATTCACCAATGAACACTCAATCCCTTTAATTATGAAGTGCATAAAAATCACCTATTTATTCATTTTCTCAATTTTAATTTCTAGTCTTGCATTGCAAGCGCAGTCAGATACGGCTACTTCTAATAAATCTTATTTCAAATTCTCTGGATCCTACTTAAGTAATTCAATTTATAATGGTCGTCAAGATTCTTTAGTTACACCATATATTACACCAAGTTTGGGTTATTACGATAAGTCTGGATTTTATGTAATAGGATCTTTGTCTTATCTGTCAAGTGCAAAAGAAAAAAGGGTTGACCTTTTCTCATTTGATATAGGGTATGACTTTTCTATCTCACAAAAATTAACGGGTTCTGTTTATGCCAATAAAAGTGCTTATAATCAAACAAGCACAGCCATTCAGAGTGATGTAAAAGGTAGTTTGGGCTCGAATATTAGTTATGATTTTGACTTTTTACAATTTGATGCTGGAGCTGATATTATGTTTGCTAATAAAGCTGATATTGGGTTTAACTTTGGGCTTTCACATGCTTTTAGTTTTGGTGATCAAACAAGTGTTTTTACTTTAACACCGGCTGTTTCAACAAATTTTAGTACACTACATTTTTACGAAGGGTATACCAATAGAAAATTAACTAAAGTTGCTAAAATATTAAATCCTGCATTAGTATCTTCTGTATCAACAACTACTGTAGATAATAGTAAAATCACACTAATGGATTATGAAATTTCCATCCCACTTAATTATGAACATCAAAATATAGGATTTTTTATTACCCCAACTTTAGCATTACCTCAAAACCCCATTTATACAACAACTACTACTGTAAATAAACTACTAAATGGCACGCAGAATACTTTTGTAAATAATTCTACACCAAAATCAGAAAAAACATTGTCTAATTCGTTTTTTGTAGAACTAGGATTTTATATTAAGTTTTAAATTTTTCTTTCATTATTTCTGCTTTGATTAGTTCTTATTATTTGCTTAACTTAACAGCTAGAACCTGTTATGTTGAATTGTGCAGCTACTTTTTCATTTCATACTTTATACTAATAGGTTAGATTTTATTTAACTAACTGCTGCATTTTTTTAAAATGCATATATTTAGAATCAAATAATGCATTAAAGTTCTAATTAAACGGAATATATGAAACTTAGAAGCCACGATTGGTTTGGAAAATCAGATAAAATGGGATTCGTTCATCGCTCTTGGTTACGTAACCAAGGATACCCAGATGATTATTTTACTGGCCGTCCTGTAATTGGTATTTGTAATACTTGGAGTGAACTAACGCCTTGCAATGGGCATTTACGTGACTTTGCTGAAATAGTAAAAAGAGGTGTGATTGAAGCTGGTGGATTTCCATTAGAATTTCCTGTAACATCTTTGGGTGAAACAATCATGCGTCCTACCACCATGTTGTTTAGAAATTTGGCAAGTATGGATACAGAAGAAAGTATTCGTGCAAATCCAATTGACGGTGTGGTATTACTTACTGGTTGCGATAAAACAACACCGTCTACATTAATGGGTGCTTGCAGCGTAGACTTACCAACAATAGTTGTACCTGGTGGCCCCATGTTAAATGGTCGATTTAAAGGGGAGTGTATTGGCTCTGGTTCATTTAATTGGATGGTTAAAGAAAAACAATTAGTTGAAAATTATACTGCTGAAGATATTCACGAAGCCGAAGTTGGTTCTGCTAGAAGTCAAGGGCATTGCATGAGTATGGGAACCGCATCTACCATGGCTTGTATGGTGGAAGCATTGGGTTTAACCTTACCAGGTGCCGCTGCAATACCTGCTGTTGATGCTAGAAAAAAAGTTATGGCTCAGATGTCTGGAAGAAGAATTGTTGAGATGGTGAAAGAAGATTTACGTCTTTCAAAAATTCTTACAAGAAAAGCATTTGAAAATTCAATTATGGTAAATGCTGGTGTTGGAGGTTCAACTAATTTAATCATTCATTTATTAGCCATTGCCGGAAGGATGGGGGTTGAATTAAACCTAGAAGACTTCGATAAAATTGGTAGCCAAATTCCGCTATTAGCTAATTTGAAACCTTCAGGAGAATTTTTAATGGAAGATTTTTATTATGCAGGTGGATTGCCTGTGATCATTAAAGAGTTGCAAAAATATTTACACAATGAAATTATAACTGTCAATGGAAAATCCATTGGTGAAAATAATGCCAAACCCATTTGCTACAACACAGATGTAATTGCTACAATTGAACAACCGCTTCAATTGAATGCAGGTATCGCTGTATTAAAAGGAAACTTATGCGAAAATGGCGCCATCATTAAACCATCTGCAGCAAGCAAACATTTAATGAAGCACCGTGGACCTGCTGTGGTATTTGAAACAATGGAAGATTACCATGCGCGAATTGATGACCCTAATTTAGTAATTGACGAAAATAGTGTGATAGTGTTAAAAGGTGCTGGACCTGTAGGTTATCCGGGAATGCCTGAAGTAGGTAATGTAGACCTTCCAGAAAAATTAATTAGAAAAGGAGTAAAAGATATCATTAGAATATCGGATGGAAGAATGAGTGGAACCGCTGGCGGCACAGTGATACTGCATGTTTCGCCAGAATCATCTATTGGTGGCACTTTGGCCATAGTACAAGAAGGCGATATGATAGAGCTAGATGTAGAAAAAAGAAGTTTGCATTTAGACATTAGTGAAGAAGAAATAAAAAAACGAAAAGCAGCATTGATAGCTCCGAAACCAATGGCAGATAGGGGATATGTGAAATTTTATATTGATCATGTGCAACAAGCGCATTTGGGTGCTGATTTAGATATTTTACGAGGTGGTTCTGGAGATGAAGTAACAAGAGATTTACATTAAAAATTCATACTAAAAAAAAGCTATGATTTTTTTAATTCTAGTAATTGCCATTTCTGTACAGATTTTTTTAACGGTAAAAAAAGTAAGTCCTTTTTTATCGTTATTAATTGTAGCTATTTTAACTGGCTTGTTATTGGGAATGGAGCCATCTAAATTAGTAGCAACTATTGAAAAAGGCGTTGGATCAACACTTGGAGGGCTTGCACTCATTTTATGTTTAGGTGCAATTCTTGGAAAAATACTAGAATCGGCAGGTGCAACCGAAAAAATCTCTGCAACACTAATTGGTTTTTTTGGCAAAAAAAATATACAATGGGCCGTAATGATTACAGGGTTTTTAATAGGTATTCCCTTGTATTATAATGCTGGCTTTGTAATTTTAGTTCCATTGGTTTTTACTATTGCGAAAAAAACAGGCTTGCCGCTTTTGTATATAGCCATACCCATGGCTGCGGCGCTATCTACTACACATTGTTTTTTGCCGCCTCATCCAGGGCCTGTAGTGTTAGTGAATGCATTTCATGCTGATATGGGCAAAACGCTAGTTTATGGCCTCCTAATAGCCATTCCATCCGTTATTATAGCAGGCCCCTTATTGGGGAGAGGATTGAAAAAAATAAAAGTAGATATTAATAGTTTTTTATTTGAAGACACAAATTCAAATAAACATAACCCGCCATCTGCAATAGCCAGTTTTTCTATTGCATTATTACCAATTTTACTAATTACTCTTTCGGTTTTGGCGCAAGCAGTATTAGATAAAAATGGGCTTATAAATAAAGTATTGTCTTTTACCGGAGATTCAACAATTGCCTTGTTAATTGCAGTAATAGCAGCCATCCATTTTTTTGGGATTAAAAAAAATAAACCCATGAATGAAATCATGCAGTGGGTAAAAGATGCCATTGCGGGTATTGCAATGATATTACTAACAATCACTGCTGGCGGAGTTTTTAAACAAGTTTTAATTGATAGTGGTACTGGAAATTATATTTCTGCATTTAGTTCAAAACTGCATTTGCCTCCCTTGGTATTTGCATGGATAATTACTGCACTGTTGCGTGTCACTTTAGGCTCTGCTACTGTTGCAGGACTCACTGCTGCAGGTATAGTTGCGCCTTTGGCATTGTCAGGAGCTGTTTCGCCTGAGCTAATGGTATTGGCTGTTGGCGCAGGTAGCGTTTTTGGATCGCATATAAATGATTCCGGATTTTGGATGTACAAGGAATTCTTTAATTTAACTTTAAAGCAAACATTTCTTTCTTGGACAGTAATGGAAACACTTATTTCAATTTTAGGATTGTGCTTTGTGTTGTTGCTTCAAATGTTTATTTAATGGTACTAACTACTTCCCAGAACGCTTTTTTGGGCAATAAATTTTTGTCGAATAATAATGGATAATCTTTTCTTCCACGTACTGGAAAATTATCTAACCAACTACTTCTGTCTGAGATATTCCAAAAAGTAACACTGCTAATTGATTTCTTATATTTTTCAAATAATGAAAAACATCGCTTGTACATTTCAATTTGTTGCGCTTCTTTTTCTGGACTAAATGTTGTTGTTGTGTCGGCTGTAACTCGTTCTCTTGAATTGTGTTCTTTTGGGTATACTGAAATATCCAACTCTGTGATTTGAATTTTTAAACCCAGTTTGCTTAATTTTTCTAAAGTATTTGCAAGTACTGTATCTGTTGGCTCATTGATGGCCCAATGTCCTTGAAGACCTATCCCATTAATTGGTACGCCTGCATCTTTTAATCCTTTTACCAACTGGTACATTTTCTCTCTTTTTTGAGGATTAATTTCATTGTAGTCGTTATAAAACAATAATGCTTTTGGATCTGCTTCGTGTGCGTATTCAAAAGCTTTTGCAATAAATTCTTCTCCACAAATTCTATAAAAGGCAGAATTGCGATAGAATTCACCCTGTTTGTCTGAGATAGCTTCATTCACTACATCCCATGCATAGACAATGCCTTTGTACCTATTTACAACTTTATTGATATGTTCTTTTAATCTTTCTAATAAAACTGCTTTGGTTACGGTGTCTCCGGTTGCATTGGTAAAAAACCATCTAGGTGTTTGATTGTGCCAACATAAATTATGACCCCTAATTTTTTGATTATTTCTTTTAGCAAATGCAACAATTGAATCTGAATCTTTAAAATAGTATTCATTTTCTTTTGGATGGATAGGCCCCATTTTCATGGCATTTTCTGGCGTAAGGCTTCCGAAATGTTTTACAATTAATGCAGCTTCGTCTGTTTTTAATGACATCGGAGAAACGGCAACACCTATTGTGAAATACTTTTTAAAATAGTCTTTTAATCCGCGTGTGCTATCAATTGTAGTAGCAATAATTTCTTTTTCCACCTTATTTTTTAGCGAAAAACTATTGAGCATTCCAATTAAAAAACAACTTGTTAAAACAGTAAAAAAGTATTTCATAAAATGTTTTTTTTAGTAGAAAGATTATTTGTAAGCTTCAATGGTTTGAATACTACCGTCTGCATTGTAATGTAATTCTGTCACTTTTACATTGCGTAAATGTGTTTTTCCGGAAATTTGTGTGTCGTGATAAAACAAGTACCATTTGCCTTTTATTTCCAAAATAGAATGGTGGCTAGTCCATCCCTGCACAGGCTTTAACACAATTCCTTTATATGTAAATGGGCCATATGGATTATCGCCAATTGCGTAATTGATATTATGGGTATCTCCCGATGAATAAGAAAAATAATATTTCCCTTTGTATTGGTGCATCCAAGCGGCTTCAAAAAATCTTTTATCGTTATTGCTTTCTAAAAATGTGTTTCCTTGTGCATCTACAATTTTAATATTTCTAGCTTCTTCTGAAAATGTTTTCATATCGCTATTCAATTTGGCAACCCTTGGCATAATGGCTTCTTCATTTGGTTTGCGAAGTATTGCGCTTGCATCGTAACTACCATTTGTCCAGTTTTGTAGCTGCCCACCCCAAATGCCTCCAAAGTACATATAGTAATTGCCATCGGAATTTTTAAACACACAAGGGTCAATACTATAACTTCCTTTGATGGGTTCTTTTTCTGATTTAAATGGGCCAACTGGAGAGTTGCTAGTGGCTACCCCAATTCTAAAAATATCTTGTTTGTCTTTTATAGGAAAGTATAAATAGTACACACCGTTTTTATAAGCAGCATCTGGCGCCCATAACTGCCTTCCAGCCCAGGGAATATCTTTTTTGTCAATTGCTACACCATTGTCGGTTACTTTGCCTCCTATAGAGTCCATAGACAAAATATGGTAGTCTCTCATATCAAAATGGTCTCCCAAATCATTTTCTTTAATGCCAGCTTCAATGTCGTGCGAAGGATAAATATAAATTTTACCATTGAATACATGTGCCGATGGATCTGCTGTATAAATATGTGATACCAATGGCTGAGAAATGGGTGTTGTTTTTTTTGATTGAGCAAAAACAAAAATTGTTGTGAATGAAAGTACTATAAAAGTTAAGAGTCTGCGTTTTATTAAATGTAACATGTTTGTAGTTTTAATTTTGAAAATACGTTAATTTATGATTGTTTCAGGAGGCCCAAGATAACTTTGTTTTACGCTACCCATATCTACCAAAAGTTTTTGAAGTACCACACATGGGTCAACCATCCAAAATTTAAGTGTATGTTTTCCCGACTTCAATTGTGTGTGGCTAGTTTGTTTTAGAATAATATTATTTGCCATCCATCCTTCCCAAATTTTCACCAAATTGTCTTCTTTGTTTATTGCAATTATCTGTGGCTGTTCTGAATCGATACTTATGGCATATTTTAATCCATCCGTGTTATGAAAGTTTAAGGTTGGAGAGAGATATGCATTGATTTTTGCAGTACCAGTATCATATAAATAGAATTCATATTCTAAGTGTGGCGATTGACTAGTTAGTGTTTGAGTATTTGCGGTAACAGGAAATGCAGTGATAGCAGAACCCGTTTTTCCATGATCGGGTAACACTTGCCAACTAATTTCTTTTGAATGAATTTCCTTACTATACTTATCGGCACCAATAGATACATATCCGTCTTTTTCAAAATAAGTATTTGCTTTTACATTTTTTGGGATAAGTGATAATGCTGATTTACTTTGAATTTTATTTATAATTTGATCAGAGGTAACTGAATCTTTTAAAACATATGTAAGTTCAGGTAATTTTTGTTTCATTGGTTGCTGCCAATATGTATAACCTATATGAGTTTGATCCATCATATGGTTCCATTTTCCATTAGCAATACTGTTATATTCTAAAGAAATTAATGAGTCAGTAATAAATAAACTTTTAGCAGTATTCGCAAATGTGTTAGCTGTTATTGAATGCTGGCGAGCTGCCAATTTATTTTGAGCAACGGATAAGTAAAGTTCATTTAAATTTGCACATGCTTTTACTGGATGTAGCACAAGTTGAAAGTAAGCATCTCTGAAATTTTCTGGCAATTCCTTTTTAATTTTTTCCGCTTTATCAAGTAAGTCTTTGTATTCCTTTACTACAGTTTCGGCTTCTTGGTAATTTTCTAAACTATAGGTATTGGCGTCTAGTAACTCTGGTTTTCGACGGCCGTTAAATTTTGTATATTTTGAAATAATCGCAGCAATTTCTTTAGCATATTTTTCGCCAAATTGAAATGCAGCCCAGTCTTGCGTATATTTTTGTAAATCAGTTGCTTTTATTTTTGTTGGATTCCAAGCATAGTCTAAAAAAAATGAAATTGGAAATTCCATTGGCTTAATGTCTCCAACATTTACGATCCAAATTGCACGTACATTATACTCCCATGCTAAATGCATTTGCTCCCAAATTCTTGTTATAGGATTTGTGTTTAGCCATTTATAATTTCTTGGTCCTCCTACATAATCAAAATGGTAATAAATGCCATATCCGCCTTTGCGAGGTGCATCAGTTAATTTTGGAAGTTTACGGAGATTACCCCAATTGTCATCGCATAACAAAAGTGTAACATCATCTGGTACCCGCATGCCTTTGTCGTAATAGTCTTGTACTTCTTTATACAATGCCCATAATTGTGGTGTAGCAGCTATTGGTTTTTGTGTAACATCCTCAATTATTTTTCTTTGATCAGTAACGATTTTTTCTAACAATGCAATATTACTTCCTTGTGTCATTGGCATATCTCCATCGCCACGCATGCCAATGCTCACAATGCTTTCATGGGTTCCCATATTCTGAATTCCCTTCTTCCAAAATATTCTAAGCACAGAATCATTTGATTGGTAATTCCAAATTCCTTTTCCATATCTTTTCCATTCTTGCTGTGCCCTAAGCATTGGTTCGTGGTGAGAGGTGCCCATTACAATGCCATATTTATCTGCCAAAACGGGGTTCAATGTATCATCGTCATTAAATGCATTTCCCCACATAGCTGGCCACAAATAATTTGATTTTAAACGCAACAATAACTCAAATACTTTTTCGTAGAACTGGTGATTCACTCCTCCAAATTTTTCTTTGGTCCAACCACTTAGTGCAGGTGCTTCATCATTAATAAATATCCCGCGATATTTTACAGAAGGTGCATCTTGCATATATGCGCCTTGTTTAATATACAAGGCTTTCTTATTAATGATAGGCACATCTGCCCACCAATACCAAGGAGATACGCCCAGTTGTTTTGAAAATTCAAACACCCCAAATGCAACGCCTCTTTTATCGCTCCCAGTAATGACTAATGCCTGATTAATTCCAGGGAATGGATTTGATACTAATTGAATTCGATAGGCTTCCCATTTGCCTTGTAGGGTATCAATATTTAGTTTGTGTGCGTTTATTAGATCCTTTATAAAAAAAGATTGATTGATTGATCCAATGATTATTACATTCTTACTACCTGATATTTTTGTTGTGTTGATACTTGGTTTCAATCCAATACTACTCTCTATATCTGTTTGCAAAAGGCTTGCGGTTTTTTGAACAAGCCAATTATCGTTTGGGTCAACTAAAATGGGAACTGCTCGATTTACAGCTATTAAACTGAATGCAGCATGTTCTTTTTTTACACTAACAAAACTTTGCGAAAAAACTTGTTGAAAGGGAAATAATAGGTATAGCAGTGTGATGTATTTTTTTCTCAATTGCATAATTGGATGGTTTGCAGTAGGTTATTGAATCGTTTTTTTAATTTCTTAATTACAACCGATTGTAATTTAAGATAAAAATAAAATTACAAGGTAGATTTTTATTTCAATGAAGAGGCCCTAATGATTAGTTCTGAGCGCAATATGATACTATTGGTGGTTTTGATATCTGAAATCTTATTGAGGTGATTGATTAATTGCGAAGCGGCGGCTTCTCCCATAGCATAACCTGGATAATTAATTGTACTTAGGTTAGGTTCAACCACCTTGCTCATTGGGTCATTGTTAAATCCTACAAAACCTATATCATTTGGAATAGATAAGCCGGCTTGCATTAATGTTTTCATACAATAAATTGCACACGCATCATTTGATGAAAAAACTGCATCGGGCCGATGCTTCATTTTAAGAATGGCTTCTGCTACTTCAATGCCAGATTCTTCACTTAATATTTTTGTGATAATTAATTTAGCATCAGGCATTATATTGTATTCTGATAATGCCTGTTTATAGCCCTTTATTCTTTCTGAATACATAAAATTTAAAGGGTTTCCTGAAATATGTAAAATTTTTCTGAAACCCTTTTTGAGTAAGTGTTTCGTTGCTTCGTATCCGGCTTTAAAGTTGTCAATAGAAATCCCTAAACATTGTTCATCTGAAATAATTCTATCAAATAAAATAATAGGAATTTTTTTCTTTAAAAAAGGGTCAAAATGGCGAATGTTTTGTGTTTCGCTTGACAATGAAACGAGTAGTCCATCTACATGACTAGAAAACATTGTTTCTGAATTTGCTTTTTCTTTCTGCAGAGATTCTGAAGATTGACTAATAATTAAGTTATATCCTTCTAAAGTGGCAATATTTTCCATGCCAGAAAGGACCTGACTAGTGAAATAACTGTTGAGTCTTGGAACGATAACTCCAATGGTATTTGTTTGTTTTTTTCGAAGGTTAATAGCAAATCTATTACTTCGGAAGCCTAATTGCTTTGCTAATTCATGAATTTTTTTTCTAGTATTTCTATTAATTGTTGGATTGTTATTTAATCCACGGCTTACAGTTGTAGCAGATATATTGAGCTGTTTAGCAATGTCATAGATCGTTATTTCTTTTTCTTGTGGCATACCAAGTTATTGTTAGTTTAATAATGTCTTTTCATTTCATTAAAAAAATATTCGCAATCGGTTGCAATTTCAATTTATTTCCCTAGGTTAGCAGTTGAAATAAGTTGGAATTATACTGATTATTTCAAAAAAACGATTGCTTTAACCAAACCAAACCTCATCTAAAGGTAATCCTCTTGAATCTAATCAAGTGGGTTTACCTATTAAATCATCCCATTTCAAAAAATATCTTATGAAATTATTGCTATTTAAGCAGCAAAAAAATCAAACACAGAGATCTCCCCATTGTATCAAATTTTGGGTTTCTATGTTATTATTTGCATTTCTTTCTTTTATGTTAAACCCATCAACAGTTTTTTCTCAAGTAAAAAACAAAGTAGTTAAGGGTAATGTAACCAACGAAAAAGGTATAGCTATTTTTGGCGCCTCTGTTTCTGTTAAAGGAACAACTGCTGGTACAAATACCGATTCAAAAGGTGATTATTCAATTTCAGTATCTTCAAATGCAATCCTTATTATTTCTTATGTAGGGTATGATGCAAAAGAAGTAAAAATACCCGCCACTGCATTGAATGTAAATGTTCAATTACAGTTATCTAATAAAGAATTAGATCAAGTAGTGGTTGTTGGGTATGGTTCTCAAAAAAAGAAGGATGTAACAGGCGCTGTTATTACAGTTACTGGTGCAACACTTCAAGAAGTTCCTACTGCAAATCTTATTAGTGAATTAAAAGGACGCGCTGCTGGTGTAGACATTGTAAGCAATAGTTCATCACCCGGTGGTGGCGGTCAAATTCGCATTAGAGGTAACAGGTCATTAGCTAGGAGTAGTGGAGAAAGTGATGGATTAGACCAACCACTTTTAGTAGTTGATGGTATACCATTTGGTGGAACTGTAAATGATTTGAATCCAGACGATATATTAAGTTTAGATATCTTAAAAGATGCATCAGCAACGGCTATCTATGGATCTCGTGGTTCAGGCGGTGTAATATTAGTAACCACAAAAAGAGGTAAAGTAGGAAAAGCAATAACTAGCTATAATGCTTATTATGGCACATCTAAAATTCTAGATCAATTGAAAGTATTTAATGGTCCTGAGTTTGCGGCTTTTAAATTAGAAGCAGCGAAACCTTCGGGGACATCTTCTTATGGATTGACTCCAGCTGAACAAGCAGGAGTTACAAATGGGACAAATACTGATTGGCAGAGTTTGATTTATAAACAAGGAGCTACTACAAGTAATGAATTAAGTATGTCTGGCGGTTCTGAGTCAACACAATTTGGTTTAGGACTAGGATATTATAATGAAACAGGTATTATTCCTAACCAAAATTTTCAAAGATTTACTTTGCGATCTACAATTGATCATAGGGTAAATAAAAGTATTAAAATTGGCTTGAATTCATTAAATACATTGTCTTACAGAAATAGTGGCGGTGGAGATGGTGTTCCAGGAAATTTATTAAGATTGAGTCCATTAACTGAACCATATAATACAGATGGCACAATTAATATGAATCCACTTGTTGGTTCAACAGATGCTGCATTTGTGAATCCGCTTACTTTAATTTCTAGAGCAGATGCAATTTTGGCTAAAACTAGAAGGTTTAGAACTTTCAATAGTTTATATGGTGAAGTCAATATCATGAATGGTTTGAAATATAGATTGAATTTGGGATTGGATTTTTCTTCAAATCAGAATGATAACTATAGCGGACCGAATACTTATGTAAACACCAATACTTCTCTCGCTGCAGCAAGCGCAACCGTTGGAAATAGTGAATCATGGGTGTATACCATTGAGAATCTATTAACCTACGAAAAAACAATTGCGCAAAAACATAAAATTAATTTCACTGGTTTATTTAGTACCCAAAAAAACCATGATAAGAGTAGTAGTTTTAATGCTACAAATTTCCCTGCAGATTATATTCAAAATGCAAACCTTGGATTGGCTGCAAATCCAATTACAGGTAGTGGTGGATTTTCTGAAAGAGGGTTGATTTCTTATATGGCACGTTTAAATTACGGATATGACAGCCGCTTGTTATTAACAGCAACAGTAAGAAGAGATGGAGCATCTGTGCTTTCTCCAGGTAATCAATATTTTACCTATCCTGCCATAGCTGTAGCATGGAATATTGCCAATGAAAAATTCATGCAAAACAGTAAAATCTTTAATACACTTAAACTTAGAGGCGGATGGGGTAAAACATCTAATCAAGGGGTGAGTCCTTATACTACTTTGGGCGCTTTGAGTACAAGTACCTATAACTTTGGTCAAGGCACTGCCGGACAACAAGCAGCTTATTTAGTTACCACTCTTGCTAATAATTCTTTGCATTGGGAATCCACTGCACAATGGAATGTAGGTATTGATTTCAGTATTTTAAATAGTCGTATTACTGGATCAGTAGATGTTTATGACCAAAGAACTAGCGATATTTTATTGGGATTAAGTTTGCCTCCAAGCAATGGTGCAAGTAGTACCACTGTAAATGCAGGTAAAACAAAAGGTCATGGTGTTGAAATTACTTTGGGTAGTGTAAATATTCAAAATAAGAATGGATTTAATTGGACAACTGATGTGAACTTTGCAATTAGCAGAGAAGCGATTGTTCAATTACAAAATCCAACCCTAATGTCTGATTTAGCAAATGGTTGGTTTGTAGGTCAGCCATTGACAGTTATTTTTGATATTAAAAAATTGGGGATTTGGCAAACAGGCGAACCAGGATTGGTAACTCAAATATCTCCTGTTCAAAAACCTGGTCAAATTAAAATTGAAGATTTTAGTGGACCTGCTGGTATTCCAGATGGAAAAATTACTGCTGATGACAGACAAATAATAGGCAATTATCAGCCACAATGGACTGGCGGTATGACCAATAGATTTACTTACAAAGGATTTGATTTGTCAGTTGTAGTTTTTGCAAGGATGGGTATGAAAGTACTAGTTCCTTATTTATCAGCTGATGGCGGTGCTGCAGGATTTCCATTCTTTATGCAGAGTCGTGTAAATCAATTGAAAGTTGATTACTGGACAGCAACTAATCCAACCAACGCTTTCCCTCAACCTGATGCAAGTACAGATAGATTCATGTATGCATCTACACTCGCTTATCAAGATGGTTCTTTTATAAAAGTTAGAAGTATTAATTTAGGTTATGTAGTTCCATCTAAACTCTTAACAAAGGCAGGGATTAGTTCATTAAGATTATATGTTACTGCATCAAATCCATTTATTTTGTATTCTCCTTTTGTGAAAGCAGGTTTTGGTCCTGATCCTGAAGGAAATGGATATGGCGGATCTGTAACTTCTGCATTAGTAGGGGGATCTACTCCAACAGGTAGCAGACAAATTAGTGTAAATGCAAATAGTCCTTCAACCCGCCAGTTTAGTATTGGTGTAAATCTGAAATTCTAACTCCTTAAAAAAGATAATTATGAAACTTAAAATAAAAATTGCTCTTATCATTACAGCAGCTACTATAGTGGTAGTTTCTAGTTGTAGTAAGATATTAGAAGAACATCCGCAAGCGCAGATTGTTCCTTCATTTTTTGGAACTCCAGGTGGTTTGCTTGGAGGTATTTCTGGTGCGTATAATGATATTCGTGGATTATGGGGTACAGAAGGATTTACTGCACAGATGGTTGCTGGTACTGATGAACATTTAAGAGGCGCTAGTGCAAGTTCTGTTAATTTTTATACCTACAACGGTCTTTCTAGTGGAGATTTGAATGGTGGTCTTTGGAATATTGCCTATACTGATATCAATACATTAAATGGTATTTTACAGTATGGTCAAACAGTTGATTTACCAACCGCTACTAAGCAACAATACCTAGCTCAAGCAAAATTCTTAAGAGCTTTTTGGTATTTTTATTTAGTTCAAATGTGGGGTGATGTACCTTTGCATCTTACATTTATTACATCTGCTACAACAGCGGATACGCGTCAGCCCTTAGCAGATGTATACACACAAATCATCAAAGATTTAACAGAAGCATCAACTCAATTGCCGCCACAAGTAACTGCTCCCTTTTTAGGAAAAGCAGCAACTCAAGCAACTGCCCAATATTTATTAGGTAAAGTTTATTTAACTAGGGGTTGGCTAACCAATTCTGCAGCTGATTTTACTCAAGCATCAAGTATACTATCTGCTCTAATAAACAATCGTGCAACTTATGGATTAGACATGTGGGCTGATTATGCCGATGCTTTTAAACCAGCTAATGATTATGGTAAAGAAGTGCTTTTTGTGAGCGATCATAGTATTGATACTAAATATGGCCAATATGCATTAGGTGGGGCTGCTTCGGGTGGTGCCGCACAAAATTTATTGCCATGGTTGTTTAGATTTAATTATCCTACATTAGGTGTAAATGCTGCTATAAATGCCGCAGGAATTCTTGCTACATCAGGAAGTAATATGATGACAAGAGATGTTCCAAATGGTAGACCTTTTATTCGTACACGGCCAAATGCTGGAATACTTTCTGCAGGAGTAAATACTACTAATTATATTTATGGGCAAGCATTTGCAGACAGAATAAATGATTCTCGTTTTGACAAAACTTTCCAAACTATTTTTGTTGCAAACACAGCAAACATCACTGGTACGCGTGGTTTGTTAACTGTTGGAGTAGATACAGCAATTTGGTTGCCACCTTATGATGTAGTTGGAGCACCTCAAAGTAATAATGGCGTTCCGTTCAAAGGAATTATCATTCCTCCAAAATTACAGGATGCAAACTATTTTCCTGTTGTAAAAAAGTTTGACGATCCAAGTAGGGCGGCTGCAAATTTTAATGATCCTTCTACAAGGCCTGTTGCCCTATACCGTTTTTCTGATGTTTATTTATTGGCAGCAGAAGCATATTTTAAATCAGGTGATAATGTAAATGCTGCTGCGATGTTAAATGCGGTAAGACAAAGAGCAGCCTATAAAACTACTAATTCCGCTGCTCAAAACACAGCAGCTGCATTGGCACAAACAATTACCTCTTCACAGGTTACACTTGATTTTATATTGGATGAAAGAACCCGTGAATTCTATGCGGAAAGTTGCAGATGGTTAGACCTTGTTCGTACCAAATCACTTATTTCAAGAGTTATTACTTGGAATCCAATTGAGGCAGGTGCTAACATTAAACCTTTTCATGTATTAAGACCTATTCCTCAAAATCAAATTGACGCTGTAACAGAAGGTCCTAAATTCCCTCAGAATACAGGATATTAATATTTAATTTTTCACAGGATGCATTTGAAAGATAATGTATCCTGTTTTTTATATTACCTTACTATTCAAACAAATTTGTATGATACAAAAAATAGCCCTATTTTTTTCTGGGGCCTTGTTTTTTTCTTATCAATCACAGGCACAGTTTCCTCGCCTATCGCCTGCAGATAGTATTGCTCGAAGAAAATCTGCAGATAGTGTAAGGCAACTTACAGAACAAGACCATAAAAAGATGTTAGAATTATTGCACATTACATCTTTACGGCAAGGGGCTAATGGTAGTGACCCTAAGGCGCCAAATGCTGCAAATTACGATGAGTCAAAAGCTAACCCATTTCCAGTAGTTCCCAATGCATTATTACTTAAAAACGGAAAGAATGTAACTACTGAAAAAATGTGGTGGAAACAAAGAAGGCCAGAAATTGTAGAAGATTTTGACCGAGAAATTTATGGACGTGTACCTAAAAATTTACCAAAAGTAAATTGGGAAGTAGTGAGTACAACGCATGAAAAAAATGGTGATTTTGCTGTGGTTACAAAAAAATTAATTGGGCATGTAGACAATGTTACTTATCCTGAAATTAAAGTAGATATTCAACTCTCGTTAACCACTCCCGAAAACGCAACAAAAGGCGTTCCTTTAATTATGGAATTTGGATTTATTTTTCCGGCTGGAGGAATGGGCGGATTTAGACCTCCTGCAGCGGCAGGTCCTGTAAAGCTAGCTGAACCTAGTTGGCAGCAACAATTATTAGCAAAAGGATGGGGTTATGCGGTAATTGTGCCTGGTAGTATTCAAGCCGATAACGGCGCAGGATTAACACAAGGAATAATAGGTTTAATGAATAAAGGTCAATCGCGTAAAGCCGACGATTGGGGCGCTTTACGTGCGTGGGCTTGGGGTGCAAGTAAAGCCTTAGACTATTTTGAATCAGACCCTGCAGTTGATGCTAAAAAAGTGGGAATTGAAGGACATTCTAGGTATGGCAAAGCAACGGTGGTTACCATGGCTTATGATGCACGTTTTGCCATTGCATTTATTAGTTCTTCGGGAGAAGGTGGGGTGAAATTACACCGACGTAATGCTGGTGAATTGGTTGAAAATGTTGCTGGATCAAATGAATACCATTGGATGGCAGGTAATTTTATAAAGTATGCTGGTCCATTAACATGGAATGATATGCCAGTTGATTCGCATGAATTAGTGGCTTTGTGTGCACCGCGTCCGGTGTTTATTAGTGTAGGAGAAAAAGGGGATGGATGGGTTGATGCTAAAGGAAGTTTTTTAGGTGGATTATATGCTGGTTCAGTATATAAATTATTAGGTAAAAAAGACCTAGGCACTACTGAATTTCCAACAGCCGAAACCTCTTTAATGGATGGTGAAATTGCTTTCAGACAACACAAATCTGGGCATACGCCAACACCAAATTGGCCATATTTTATTACGTTCGCCGATCGTTATTTTAAATAAAAAAAATAGGCTGCATCATTTAAGATACAGCCTATTTTTTTATTATCAAGTCGATTAATTATTTCAATATCAATTCCACAACAGGAATCTCGTAATTTGGTTTTTTAGCTGGTAAAGAAATGACTAAGTCTTTTCCATTATCTGCCATTTTAACTTCTGAATAATCATTCAATAATTGTGCATACTTGATTTTACCAACATAGTTAGGTAATACAAGTGTTCCAGTGCTTGGGTAATCATATAAATGGAGATACAATCTTTTGGTAGTAGGATTGTACGTTAATTTTTGATTGATTGGTGTTTCATAGGTATCTGGTGCATATGTGCACTGATAAATTGATTTATTATTTGCCTGCATCCAAATAGAAATACTATCTAGTGCATTGTTAGCACGATAGTCGAATTCGCCTTTAGCAGTTGGTCCTACGTTTAAGATAAGGTTACCACCATTGGCTGTAGAGGTAATTAATAAATCAAGTAATTGGCGATGGGTTTTCCAAGAATTTTCGTCTCTGTAATAGCCCCAAGAACCTGAAAATGTTTGGCAGGTTTCCCATGTTTTTCCTTTAAATGCTTCAAGCTTTTTAGGACTTACTTGTTCGGGTGTTACAAAATCTGCACCATCTGCATAAGCTTCTAAATTCAAGCGATTGTTAACAATAATGCCAGGTTGTAATTTTCTAACTTGTTTTAATAGTTCAACAGATGCCCAATCGTCTTTTGATTTACCATATTTTCCTGGTGATGAAAAGTCTAACCAAAGAATATCTACTTTTCCATAATTAGATAGTAATTCTGTTACTTGATTGTATAAATATTTTCGATACTTTGCCATATCTCTTCCTTTATTGAGGCGCTCATAAGCAGTATCACTATCCTTCATAGGTCTTTGTGGATGGTGCTTATCAATTGTAAAATCTGGATGGTGCCAATCAATTAAAGAATAATAGAATCCTATTTTAATTCCTTCTGCTCTAAATGCATCAACATATTCTTTTACAAGGTCTCTTTTAGCTTGTGTTTTTGTTGCTTTGTAATCTGTAAACTTGCTATCAAACAAACAAAATCCTTCGTGGTGCTTAGTAGTCATCACCACATATTTCATGCCTGCTGCTTTGGCTTCTTTCGCCCATTTTTTTGGTTCGAAATGATCGGGATTGAACTGGTCAAAATATTTTTGATAGTCTTCATTGGTAATTCTTTCCTTGTTTTTTACCCACTCATGCCTGGCTGGTAATGCATACAAACCCCAGTGAATGAACATGCCAAAACGGGCATCCGACCACCACTGCAATCTTTTTTCTTTTTGAGCGGCAGTTTCATTTCCAATACTAGGTAAAGTCTGCGCTTTTGTGCTATTCGTTAGCAGTAACACAGATAGTAAAAAAGCAATAACGCTTTTGATTATTTTTTTCATTGTTGCAGTTTTCGTTTTTTGTTAATAGGAATCGGTATTAATTAATTTGTTAAGTTAAAAAAATAATTGGAACTGTTGGTGTTTTATTAAAACGTTGCACTAAGAGTTTGTCCTTTTATTAAAAATACTTCATATACATTTCCTGATTTATGTACCCCTTTCATATTCCAATTGGGTTTGCTCTTGAAATTATCTTGAATATGCACTAAGCCTGTTTTTGCAGCTTGAATGCTAAAGTTTTCGGTTTGATAGTTTTTGCGAATAGCTGAAATCTTATATCCGCCTTCAGCCCTAAGGTCTTTAAAAGACGCATCCTTCCATTTGCTTGAAACGGCAGGGAATATGCGTATAATACCTGTATTTGGCCTGCCAGGGCTGCTACTCCAGCTTTGTAGAAGCATTTCTTGAACCGCTTGTGAGGCTAAGAAATTTCCTTCTAAAGTAAAAGGCCGATAGGTGAAATTAGAGTATCCCGATTTTGTTTGGTCGCCATTGGCATGAAAGCCATTTCTTAAAATAAATGCTTTTACAAATATTTCTAAATTTCGTAGTGATTCTTCGGCATCACCCACTCTTGCACGTAAACAACTCATCCAAGAAAAACTATACCCACACCATGCTTTAGTTCCTAAGCTATCCCATTTTTTTAAACTAGATTGAATAGTAGTATTTTCTTTTTCACCTCCGGCAATTGTAATTAAATTAAAAGGGTATAAGCCCATTAAATTACTTAAATGACGATGGCTATATGGAATTTCACTGTTTGCATCCATTAATAATGTGCCATCTGATTTAGCATGAAAATCACCCAAACCATCTGCGGCTTTTTTCCATTTTATGGCTTCGGTGTTTTTATGATTTGCACTTGCCATTTCTTGTAAGGATAAGAAGAGCATTTTCAAACACATAATATCGTAATTGCTATTGGGTTCCAACCAAGCTTTTGATGAGTTGTCGTATATTTCTGGTGATGCAGACATTGGCAAAACCAATCGGCCATTTTTATCTGGTTTTAATAAGCCAAGCATACATTCTCCTACCTCTGCACACCATGGATATGCTTTTTCTTTCAAAAATGATTCGTCTGCTGTATAGAGCCAATGCAGGTAAAATAAATGTGCACTCCAGGCACTCATTGTTGGGCTCATGCTGTATTGCCCCCATCCACCCAAAGGTTGCCCCGCAAACGACATTACGCCCGGACATGCAAGCCCTTTGGTGCCATAAAAATCCTTTGCAAAATCTTCGAATATTTTTTTACGATCCCATAAATAATTGATGTATGAAGCTCCTTCATTGAATCTGCCTGATTCTTGATAAGCCATATATGTCATTTGTGTATTGAGGTCATTGTGGTAGTCGCCTTTCCATGGTGGTAAACTGCCATTATCGGCGGTCCAAACTCCTTGCAAAGGCATTGGTGGCGCATCTGTTCGTGAGGCTGAACCATAAAAGTATTGCACCAAATTATATTGTTTTTGAATTGCAGTATCTGGCACAGCAACACTAGATTGTTGCCAAAATTGCTTCCACCATGCTGCATGATCGGCCAGTACTTTTGAATATCCCTGATTCAATGCAGTTAAACATCGTTGACTTGCAAGAGCTACAAAATCTTTGCTATCATTAGTAGAAGTAATGGTCAATGCAATTAAAGTTTCGGTTGGTGTTTTTTTAATTTGAACATACACACAATATTTTAATCCATCAGCAGCTTCTTGAATATACCATTTGGCATTATTTGAAAATCCTTTTGTTGCAATAGGGTAGCCTAATTTTAAAATGGTTCCACCGCTACTTATTTCGGCTTTTACTTTGTGGTTTTTATTGTACACATCTAATGTGCTCAACAAATTAATTGAATCAGGAAAACTATTTTGAATAGAAATGACAGCTACTTTTTCAGTTGCACTAAAAAAGGTTTTTATACTTGCATTTGAATTGAAATAAGCAGTTCCTTCTGCACTTGCTAGATTTAATTCAAATCGATTGACTGTTTCGGTAGCGGGTAATTTTATTTCAATTCTACCAGCAGGTAATTTAGTTGGTGTTAGTCCATTATATGGATCATCCCACCAGCCGTTTAATGAATCGTATAGTTTTGCAGCTAATAATTCAGCCCCTTTTGCATAAGTTCTTTTTTTCCACCATTCTTTTTCCCCATGGGTTCTTTCGTCCCATAAATCTCCACGATCCAAAGACAAACGTATGGTATTTTTATCGCCCCATAATAATCCGCCTAATAGTCCATTGCCTAGTGGTATGGCTTCGTCCCAAGAGTTAATGGGTGCCATTAAAACTAAGTTGGTGTTTGCTTTTGGTAAATCTGGTAAAGATTTTTTTTGCGAAAAAACAATGGTTTTATTTTGAGATACCAACAATATTAAAATAGGTAGAAACTTCTTCATTAATTAGATTTTTTCATTTAAAATACTTTATACTATTTACAATTTTATTTAAAGACAAGGTATCTATTTAAAAAAATTATTTAGCAAGCTATGATAGTTCGTTATAATTTTCTGTGTGTAATTTTTCTCCATCAACACTATAATGTGTAAATGTTATGGCGGCAATATTATTTGCTCTTTTAATTTGCACACTCAAAAAACCTCCTACAATATTTAAATATTTATGCTCTGGTAATACCTCCTCTTTTTTCCAACCACCTGCGTGTTCATTACTTGCAGGCCCACAACTAAATTCCATTAGCTTGGTTTTTAAATCTTGTGAAACATACTGCCAATGCCTGTCGCCACAAATCACAAACACATTTTTTCGGCCAGATAAAAAGTTTTTTATTTGAGCGCCTTCATAAGCGAAGCCGCTATTTGCATGGTTGTCTCTTTTTTGTGGACGGTCTGGCCCAACAATAGGCGTAGGGCTAATTAAAATTTTATAAGTGGCATCAGATGCCTCAAAACTATTTTTAAACCATTCCATTTGAACCTTCCCCCAAATAGTTTTTTCAGGTCCATCGGGTATATTGTTTTTGTCTCGATATTCTCTGCCTTCTACTACCCAAATTTGCAAGTCTTTACCCCATCTAAAAGTTCTATAAGGTTTTTCGCTCATTGGAACTTGTTGCTTGAATGTTTCAACACCTTGATTGAACGTGAATTTTCCCATGAACCTTGTCGTTTCTCCTGGATAACAATCATTCATCCAAGTGTCGTGATCGTCTTTCATAAAATACGTAGGCGTTTGTCTGTAAAAGTCAATTGCATTTCTCAATCCAAACATTCTTTGCCAATGCCAATAAGCTAAGGAGAGTTCTTTAGCCATTGAATCGTAATAAATCACATCGCCAGTATGCACCATAAAGTCTGGTTTTAAAGCTTGCATGTGCTTGTAAATTTTAAAGCCACCTCCAGTTGGGTCGTCTACATCTGCATATTCATGACAGGTGGTTACCATAAAGTGAACATCTTTTGCATCTGTTGCTTTTCCGGCAGTTTTAAAAGAACCTACTATAGATGAAGATGTTGTTGCGTTGTTTTTAGCCCTTGCCTCTACTTTTATTTCGTAGTGTGTTCCTGGGTTTAAATTTTCTAATTTAATTTGATGGGTAAAGTCTGCGTGATCGTTTACACTTACCCATTTTGTAGTTTTCCAATTACTTGAATTAATTGGTTTGTATGATATTTTATAATCTCCAGAAATGCCTGGTACTGCACCTTCTATGGTATCAACGGTATAACCTTTTGGATAATTTACTTGAACTTCTCTATCAGGTCTGTCTTGTTTGTATTTAGTTTTAAAATAGGCAGTTGGATGCCATTCTCCATTTTTTTCATCTAAATACAATACTGTTGGAACAGGTGCTTCTTTGCCAACTGGGTGTAAATCTTTTGTAAGTCTTACCCATATTGTGGCTTCGTTGCTAGTTAATTCTCCTATTTTAATTCCTGTACTAAAATAAGGTCCTGCTGCTACATTCTTTGCGTTAAGTGAATTGATAATTGGTAAAAACCCACCTAATCCCATTGAGGTTTGATAAATAAATTTTCGTCTTTTCATATTGTAAAACAATTAATTATTCTCTTATATTATTATTGATTTGGTTATTTCTTCGAGATATTAAGTGGTAGTTTTTTTAAACTTTTTTTTAATTATTAGTTTTTAAAATTGAACCAATCCCTAAGGTATTACTAATTCAATCATTTATTATGTGCAACTATTAATTAAATTTTATTAATACATTTAGTGTATGATTTTGTGTTTGAATCTATGATTCCTACTAAAATCTATAAAAAGGATAATTGTATGAAAAGAGTTATTGTGTGTGCTTTTTTGTTGTCATTATTATTGCAAAAAGTAGCAATTGGGCAGGAAGATATGCAAGAACGAAGAAAAATGTTGGCAAAAAATGTGGGAGCAACATTGGCTACCTATGCTGCGCCACCTATGCTTGAATCAGGCTATGTAGATTATGATAAATTGATTGCAGAATTAAAACAGTTACACGCTAATACCTATCACTGGCTTGATAGAGCCGGAAAAACAGACCTAAATGCACTCAAGGTTTTTTTACCTATGGCTAAAAAAGCAAAAATAAAAGTTTGGGTAACACTTGTGCCACCTTCGGAGTCTCCACCATTGTCTAGTCATTATTCTGAACCTTATAGATTAGACTTTGAACAATGGTCTATTGCTTTAGCCAAATTAAGTTTAGAATACCCTAATCTAGTTGCATGGAGTATTGACGATTTTGTTCATAATTTAAAATTATTTACACCAAGTTATGTACAACAATTTTTAGATGCAGGTAGAGCTATTAATCCTACATTGGCATTTTTTCCTTGTTGTTATTATAAACAAACCGATTCATCTTTTGCCAAAAACTATGGATCTATGATAGATGGAATTTTATTTCCCTATAGAAGTGAATCGGTTGTTGCAAGTTTAACTGATCCATTTCAGGTTGAATCTGAGATTGATAAAATTAGGGGCCTTTTTAATAATGGGTTACTAGTTTATTTAGATGTGTATGCATCGCCGCATAGTCATTTAGGCGCCTCTACTGCAGACTATGTAAAAGAAGTAGTTAGAGCAGGATTAGCTGCTGCAGATGGGGTGTTAATTTACAGACACCAAGATCCGGTTAAGTTTCCTGAAAAATTTGAAATTGTACAAAAAGCATTCAAAAAAGGGCTAAAAAAGCACTAGTTTTTGAAAATATATTTGTTGGATATTATAATCTTGTCTATTTTACGGGTACGTTACCGCAAATTGATCAATCCAAGAATAATCGTTTAAGTATGAAAAATAAATCTAGAAGAACTTTTTTACAACAATCTGCTATTGCAGGATTAGGAACTGTTTTAAGTAGCTCTTTTGCTCCCTCGCTTTTTGCAAGAACTTCAAATATTAATAGCGCACCTGCCATTTTAGGAGGGGCCGCCAAGTTCGATATTCCTAAATGGGTTAAATGGCCTATCTGGTTGCCAGAACAAGACGAGAAAAGACTTTTAGAAGTAATGAGAAGTGGTGTATGGTCTAGAGCAAGTGTTGTAACAGAATTTGAAAAAGAATGGGCTAAAACATTAGATGTAAAACGTTGCTTAACCGTTGTAAATGGTACTAATGCATTGATTGCTGCATTGAACCAGTTAAACATAAGAGGGGGCGATGAAGTACTAGTAACGCCTTATACTTTTATTGCAACCATTCAAGCTATTTTGGCCAATGGATCAATGCCAGTTTTTGTAGATGTAGATCCACTAACGTTTCAAATGGATCCTGCTAAAATTGAAGCAAGAATCACTGCTAATACTCGTGCTATTATGCCTGTTCATATACTAGGCTTGCCTTGTGATATGGATCGTATTATGGCCATTGCAAAAAAGCATAATTTAATTGTGTTAGAAGACGCTTGTCAGGCACCTTTGGCGGAAGTAAATCATAAAAAAGTAGGAACCATTGGTGATGCAGGTTGCTTTAGTTTTCAAAACTCAAAAAATATAGCTATAGGAGAAGGTGGAGCCATTGTTAGTAATAACGATGCATTTATGGATAAGTGTTACTCATACCATAACCTAGGGATGCCTTATGGAAGTGCGGCAGGATCAATTAACGTAGGTAGTTTTATGCAAGCATCAAAAGTGCGTCTTTCTGAATACCAAGCTGCAATTGGATTAGCGCAATTAAAACGTTTAGATGAGCAAACAACTACTAGGAATGTAAATGCAGCATATTTGTCTTCATTAATTAAAAATATTCCAGGTATTACGACTTATAAATTATACGATAATGTTACAAGGGCTGCTTTCCATTTGTTTCCATTCAGGTATAATAAAAATGAGTTTAAAGGCTTGTCTAGAACTGGTTTTATTAAAGCTTTATTAGCCGAAGGAATTCCTGCAAGTGGTGGATACACAACTTTAAATACGCAGCCATTTATTAAAGAGACTTTCGAGTCTAAAAATTATAAGCGGATGTATTCTAAGAAACAATTAGACTATGCTGCTTATATGGAAAATAACCAATGTCCTTTAAATGATGTCATGTGTACTGAAGCTGTTTGGTTTACACAGAATTTACTATTAGGATCTAAAGCTGATATGGATTATATTTTTACTGCTATGCAAAATATTCAAAAAAATGCAGAGCAAATTAGTAAAACAGTTGATAAATAGTACCTGAATTAATAGCTGAATTATGCTAACTGAAGAATTGATAACATATTCAAATAAGAAAAAATATACCCCAGTAGATTCTATGAATCATTTGATTGCTAATACCTATAACTCTGAATTTTCATTTGCTCATGATACCTATAATGCTATCTCCAAAGCAAGTGATGGAAAAATTTATTATATCCTATCTTCTGATTCGATTGAATCGGCAGGCAAAATGTATGTATTTGATCCTATAAGTGAACAAATTACCTACTTGGCTGATTTGTCTGAAATATGCGGAGAGAAAGGGCTAAGGCAGATCCCACAAGGCAAAAGTCATGTACGTTTTTTTGAGTATCAACATAAATTATATTTTTCTACACATGTTGGATATTATGAATTAATTAATGGAATGGATTGCTTGCCACAGACTATTTCTAATGGTTATAATTTATATGGCGGTGGGCATATTTTATCTTATGATTTAAGAACAAAAGCTTTTGAAGATCTTGCTATAATTCCTAATGGAGAAGGCATGGTTTCAATGACAATGGATTGTAACCGAGGTAAAATATATGGTATCAGTTGGCCAACGGGTAACTTTATTCATTATGATGTAAATGCTAATCAGTTGCATAATTTAGGCCAGTTTTCGGCCAATGGAGAAGCAGGTATACCTGGAGATGATTACCGATCTCTTTGTCGTTCTTTAGTGGTGGATGCTAGAGATGGAACCGTTTATTTTTCAATATCAGAAGGTGATATTTTATCTTATAATCCAACAATAGGTAAAATAAATACCTGTAAAGACGTTGATTTACGAATAGATTATTTTGGAAAATACGATCCTACCAGACCTGGTAATATGGGTTATAATTGGCGTAAGATATTTTGGTATGGGCCCGAACAAGTTGCTTATGGTGTGCATGGAAATTCTGGATACTTATTTAAATTTAATCCAACAAATGCTAGCATTGAAATTGTAGATCGAATTACTTCTGAACTATCTAAAAAATGCGGCATGTTCGACCAATTTAGTTACGGGTATTTAGGGTTTCAACTAGGCCCTGATGGTAAAACAATTTATTATTTAACAGGAGCCCCCATTTATAAAGATGGCAAAAGATTAAAAGGCGAAGATGAAATTGCTAAAGGTGCTGCAAAAGGTCTTGAAGATTTGCACTTAATTACCTATGATATTGTTGGAGGTGTTTATAAAGATCATGGACCTATTTACTATAAAGACGGACAACGTCCATTATATGTAAACTCAATTGCAGTAGGGGATGACGGCGATATTTATACTTTAGCAAGAATTGATAGAGATGGAAAAACGATTACAGATTTAATACGTATTCCATCGCCCTTTAAATAACAAATGCATAATGGATCAAACAAATAAAATACAATTGTCAATAAAAAAATATGTTATAGGCTTATTAGTCTTGACTATTTGTTGCAGTAGTATTTTTGCTTCTGAAATTAATATTGGGATAGCCAAAACTATCATCACACCCAAAGGTCCTATTTATTTAACCGGGTATGCAAATAGAGAGAAGCCTGCTACAGGTGTGATTCATGATTTATGGGCTAAAGCAATTGTTTTTCAAGAAACAAATGGCAATAAAACTGTCATTGTTACAACAGACTTATTAGGATTGTCTCATGATATTTCTACTGCAGTTGCAAAAAAAGTGCAACAAAAATTTGGTATTGCTAGAGCGCAATTATTATTAAACTCATCACATACGCATTCTGGTCCTATGGTATGGCCTTGCTTGAGTGTGATTGCAGACTATTCGCCAGCTGAACAACAAATTGTATCTAACTATAGTAATGGATTAGTTGATGTAATTGTCAATTTAATTGATTCCGCTATTCATAAACTAAGTCCTATGGAAATTTCCGTGGGGCATGGCGAAGCAGATTTTGCTATTAACCGAAGAGTGCCTACAGATAAGGGTTTTGTAAGTGGTGTAAATTTAAAAGGGCCGATTGATCACGATGTGCCAGTTTTAAAAATTACTGATAAATCAGGAAATGTTCAAGCAGTATTATTTGGATATGCTTGTCATAATACAACAATGGTTGGCGATAATTATTTAGTTAATGGAGACTATGCTGGCTTTGCTCAAATTGACATTGAAAAACAATATCCAGGTTGTACCGCTATGTTTGTTATGGGTTGTGCTGGCGATCAGAATCCAAGTCCAAGAGGAACAGTACAATTGGCGCAACAGCATGGAAAGTCTTTAGCCGATGCTGTTTCTTTAGTATTAAATAAAAAAATGCAATCAATAAACGGCAATATAAAAACAGATTTTCAATGGGTTGATTTGGCATTTAAACCTGTTGAAGTTGATAGTTTTAAAAACGATTTAATTGGAACCAATAAGTTTTTACAACGTAGGGCTAAATTAATGATGGAAGCATTTAATAAAGGATGGGATGTTTCAAAGTACCCTTATGGCGTACAAGCCATCAGACTGGGCGACTCTTTCACAATATTAGCGCTGAGCGGTGAGGTTGTAGTTGATTACTCATTACGCACAAAAAAAGAATATCCAAAAGAAAATTTATTTATTGCAGGATATTGTAATGAAGTGATGTGCTATATACCTTCAAAAAGAATTTTAAAGGAAGGAGGGTACGAGGCAGAATTGAATATGATTTACTATGGCATGCCAGGCCCTTTTGCAGCATCAATTGAAGAAAATATTTTCAATACTATTCATAAAGTTTTAAAAAATGTTGGAGCAAAAAAATAAATTAATCAAATTGAATAATCATTAATAAAACAAAAATCGGGTACGCACCCGAAAATATTAAAAAAAAGAAAAATGAATTTTATATGCCCAAAAAAACCAATAATATGATAAAAACTAAGTTCTACAAGTCACATCGAATGGAGTGTCTACTGCTCCTATTTTTTATGTGTGTTAGTTTTAGTATTTCTTATGCACAAGATGCTAAAGTAATCACAGGAAAAGTGTTGGAGAGTCCTGCTAATACGCCACTTGCTGGTGTAACAGTATTAAACAAGTCAACCAATAAAACGACTGTTTCAGACTTTGCTGGACAATTTAAAATACAAGCAAAATCAACTGATTTACTAGTCATTTCAAATATTGGTTTTGAATCGCAGCAAATAACTGTGGGTACAGCAAAATCTTTAAATATAGCAATGGTTGCATCTACTGCTGTTTTAAACGATGTAGTAGTAATTGGATATGGTTCTGTTCGAAAGAAAGACTTAACAGGTTCTGTTTCTCAAGTAAATATGAAAGAGCTTTCAAAAGCGCCAGTAGGTGATTTTGCACAAGCACTTTCAGGTAGGCTTGCAGGTGTACGCGTAAATTCTAGTGATGGTCAGCCAGGTGTTACGCCAAATATCGTTATTCGTGGAACAGGTTCTTTAACAAAAAGTACTTCGCCTTTATTTGTAGTGGATGGTTTTCCATTAGAAGATTTTAATCCTAACTCATTAAACGCTGAAGACATTGAGTCTATCAGTGTTTTAAAAGACGCATCTTCAACTGCAGTATATGGATCTCGTGCATCAAATGGGGTAATCGTTATTCAAACAAAAAGAGGTAAAGCTGGAAATCCGGTGATTTCGTTTAGCAATACATTTGGCTATCAAGGTAATCTTAAGCAAAAAGAAATGATGAGTCCTTATGAATTCTTAAAATATCAATTAGAATTAGATCCAGCGCCTTATGCATATACCATGGCTTATTTTCCCAACCTAACTTCTAGCGCACCATTAGATAGTTTTAAGCTTGGTTTAAATAGCTATAAAGATGTGGCAGGTGTAAATATGCAGGATAATATAATTCAAAATGGTTTGTATCGCACACATGGATTGTCTATTCGAGGTGGTAATGATCAAACTAAATATGCTTTATCTGGTTCTTTGTATGATCAAACTGGTGTTGTTGTAAATACGGGCTTTAAACGTGCAACAGGAAGATTTACACTAGATCATACTGTAAGTGATAAAATAAAATTAGGATTTGCATCGGACTATACCAATACACAAAGATTTGGTGAAGTGGTTAACTCAGATGTGTTGAGCACCTCAACACCTACATCGTTTATTTTTGCTAGATCATGGATGTATCGTCCTATTTTACCTCCAAGCAATACTGGTAATTTGTTGACTGATTTATTAGATGCAGACGCTATAAAAGCTGGCGGTACTGGAGATCCACGTTTAAATCCTTTAACTGAATTACAGCATACTTATTCTTGGGATATCTATAATATTTTTAATGCTAGTGCATTTCTAAGTTACGAGCCAATTAAAGGCTTGGTTTTTAAAAGTACTGCGGGTATTAGAAATAGCCAATTAAGACAAGAACGTTTTTATGATACCTTAACAGCACAAGGAGCTAATGTGCCAACAAATACAAATGGTGTAAATGGTTATATAAGAAATGTACAAACTGTTTACTGGTATAATACCAATACAATCAATTACAACAAAGATTTTAAAGGAGGACACCATTTGGGTGTTTTAGGTTTGTTTGAATTAAATCAAACAAGGTCTTTTACGAATGGATATGGTGGAAGAAATTTACCTGATCCAGGTTTGGGTATTAATGGTTTGTTTGAAACAACATCTCCAACAAATCTTTCTTCTACTCCTTCAAAAAATGAAATGGTTTCATATGCCGGAAGACTAGATTACAATTATAAATCATTGTATTTATTAACGGCAACTTTTAGAGGAGATGGATCTTCTAAATTTCCACAAAATCCTTGGGGATATTTTCCTAGTGCGGCATTTGCTTGGAACCTAGGAAATGAGCAATTTATTAAAGATAAAATAAGGGCTATTTCTACCGCTAAAATTCGCGCTAGTTATGGTACAACCGGAAATAACCGCGTTGCTGATTATGCAACATTTGACCAAATTAGTTTAAACACAAACTATTATGGTTATTCTTGGGGTAACCAAACACCAGTTGTTGGATTGACTAATTTAATAGGTAATAAAACACTTGAATGGGAAAAAACAACTACAACTAATATTGGTTTAGAATTAGGCTTTGCACATGATCGCATTTTATTAGAAGCTGATTGGTATAAGCGAAACACTTCTAATTTATTATTGGATGCATCTATTCCAGCGTCAACTGGTTATTCAACTATTACAGAAAATGTTGGATCGTTAAGCAACAATGGGGTAGAATTTACATTGAATACAACAAATATTGTAAGCAAAAACTTTTCTTGGAAAAGTACTTTTAATATTAGTTTCAATGCCAATATGATTAGTTCCTTGTCATTAGGTGCTACCTCTTTAAACTCAACTGTATCATATGTTTCGCAGTTTAAAGATCCATTGTATATGGCCAGAATTGGTCAGTCTACAGGCTTGATGGTTGGCCAAATTTGGGATGGTAATTATCAGCTATCTGATTTTAATAATCCTGCACCTGGCGTTTACATTTTAAAACCGGAAATACCTACTAATGGTAATGCACGCAGTACTATACAACCAGGCGATATTAAATACCGCGACTTAAACGGCGACGGCGTTGTTAATAGTAGTGATATTGCAGTAATTGGTAGAGGTTTGCCAATACATGTTGGTGGATTTAATAACAATTTTACTTACAAGCGTTTTAGTTTAAATGTATTTTTCCAATGGTCTTATGGTAATGATATCTATAATGCAAACAGGTTATTGTTAGAAGGTAATAGTAATACTTACCACCTCATTAATCAATATGCTAGTTATAGTAATCGTTGGAGTTTCGACAACCAAACAAATGAAAACTATAGAACTAGAGGTCAAGGACCCATTGGTTATTGGTCTTCTAGGGTTGTAGAAGATGGTTCTTATTTGCGTTTAAAAACACTAGCATTAAATTACAATGCGCCAAACAGCGTTGCAAAATTGCTTTACGCAAAAAATTTAAACCTATCTGTTTCTGGACAAAACTTAATTACTTGGACCAAATACTCTGGTTTAGATCCTGAAGTTTCAACGAGAAACAATACCCTAACACCTGGGTATGATTATTCTTCTTACCCTCAATCAAGAACAATTGTGTTCAGTATTATTGCTGATTTTTAAATTTTAACAATATGAGAAAAATATTATTCTTTATCCTGATTCTTTCTGTAAGCTTAACAGCTTGTAAGAAATTTCTTGCAGAGAATCCAACTGGATTTTTAAATCCTACCAACTACTTTCAGTCGGTTGATCAATTAAACCATGCAAGGGCAACGGTTTATTCTGTGCTAGGAACAAATAGTGTTTATGCATTTAATGCATTGTTTTTGTTTGGCTGGCAAGGTGATGAAGGCACCACTGGTCGTACATCCTATATTGGATTTCCTTATCCAGTTGGTTATACAGACATTACTTCTTCAAGTACCTATATTACTGGTTTGTGGACTAATTTATATGATGGAATTAACAAAGCAAATAATGTAATTGCAAACGTTGATAATAACCCAGCATTAGATAGTAGTTTCCGCAGGGCAACCAAAGGAGAAGTATTGTTTTTAAGAGGCTATTATTATTTTTTATTGACACAAAACTTTGGTGCTGTGCCATTAAAAACAAAACCTACCACTGATATTGAAAATGTAAATTCAGAAAGAGCAAGTATTGCGGATGTGTATGCGCAAATTATTTCAGACATGGAAGCTGCTGAGAAATTATTACCTGAAATTACTGCAGTTGCATCTGCTGGTGTGGTAAGTAAATCTGCAGTTCGAGGAATATTGGCACGTGTTAATATGTATATGGCAGGTGCTCCTTTACGCAACAGGTCTAGATGGTCTGAGGTTAAAAAATGGTCTGAGATGGTGATGAATTCTGGTTTACACGCATTGAATCCTAGCTATCCTCAAATTTTTGTAAACTTGGCAGGTGATAAATACGAAACCAAAGAAAGTATTTGGGAAGTAGAATTTTATGGTAACCAAACAGACCAATATATCCAAGGTGGCTACCAAGGTTGGAAAAACAGTCCTTATACTTTTGGTACTGCTGCTGCTACTACACTTACTGGAAAAACTTCTTATGAAATGATGTGTAGTTCAAAGCTATATGATTCATACGATGCAGATGGTCCGGGCGATAATAGAAGGTGGTGGAACATTGCACACTTTGCTTACGAAAAAACAGGATTAGCAAATGGTAATAAATCATTTGGAACTAGCCCTACAGCTAACCCTCCTGCATACTACAATGCACCTCCCGTTACAGCTGCTCAAAAAAATATGATGTATCCTGGAAAGTGGAGAAGAGAGTATGAAACAGTGCTACCTAAAAACCAAAACCTAACCCCAGAGAATGTTGTTTTGTTACGTTATTCAGATGTTTTGTTAATGCATGCAGAAGCGGAAAATGAAATTAACAATGCACCAACAGCAGCTGCAATAAATGATATTAATGCCATTAGAAGTAGGAGTTGGTCTACAGGTGTTAATACGATTACCGTTACAAAACCCGGCACAGGTTATACATCAGTGCCAACTGTTACTATCACTGGTGGCAATGGAACAGGTGCTCTTGCTATTGCCACTTTAACAGGAACAACAGTATCTGCAATTACATTAGTGAAAGACACTATTTTAACCGTTCCTTCTAGTGTTTATACAAGTCCATCATCTACAACAGGTGCGCCGTTTTTTGAAGGCAAAGGATATACATCAGCACCAACAGTAACCATTACTGGTGGCGGTGGAACAGGTGCTACTGCTACAGCTACTATTAATACTTATCTTCCAATGTCGGTAGGTACTGGTGCTGCAGCGAATTATGCTAGTTTTCAGAAATTTATTCAAGACGAGCGTATGCGCGAATTGTGTTTTGAAAATATGCGTAAAGCAGATTTAATTCGTTGGGGAATTTTTTACAAAACAAGCCAAGATATGGCAACACTTGTAATTAGTCAGAACCCAACTTTCGCAGCAACTTTTGCAAAATGTTATTCTAATGTGCAGTTAAGAGATACTTTATTTCCAATACCTGCATCAGAAATGAATGTGAATTTAAAAATGGTTCAAAACCCTGGTTGGTAATCATTAATCATTCTAAAAAAAATATGTATGAGAACAAATTATAAAAATAAATTAGCCGCATTAAGTGTAGTTGCTTTAATGGCGTCGAGTGTATTTATTTCTTGCGAAAAAAACCTGCCTGTTGACAGTGTAGAAACTTTTAATGTAACAACAGATTCGGTATCTTATAAAGCAGGAACTCCTGTACGTTTTGCCTTTCAAGGTGGAGAAGCGCAGGATATTTCTTTTTACTCTGGCGAAACATTAAAAGAGTATGATTTTAAAGACGCACATATAGTTGATGTAACAGGACAAACTGCTTTATTAAGCTTCTCTACTGCAGTCAATTTAGGTACACAATTAAATCAATTGTATGTAATGGCATCAACAGATTTTAAAGGCGATTATAGTAGCATCACAGCTGTAAAAGCAGCTACTTGGACAGATATTACAGCTAGGTTTAAATATGGTACTAGTACTACCTTTTTAGCTACATCTGCAGATGTAACAGATTTAATGGTTGCTGGAAAGCCTTTGTACATTGCATTCAAATACATCACCAAACCACAGGGGGTTAATGGTGTAGCACGTCAGTGGTCTATTCAATCGCTTACCCTAACAAGCGGTAAGAAATTGAATAATACTGTTGCGTTAACATTAGCAGATGAGCCAAGTGCTGGTTTTCAGTTGGTTGACCAAAGTGCAGCTACGGCTCCTGCACTATCGGCAATTACTACTGCAAAAATTGTGCTACAAGGCAACAACTATACAACAACTAATGACCCAACTAGTGAGAACTGGGCAATCAGTACTGGAATTAATATAGACAAAGTAAACCTTGGTCCGGATTTGTCTACTGCTTTAAAAGGGATGACTGCTGCTGCACTAAAAGAATACCGTTATGTATATACTACTCCTGGTACTTATAAAGCAGTATTCACTTCGTCTAATAATTCAATTAATGAATCCAAGCAAACTTCAAAGGCCATTAATTTAACTATTTACTAAATTGTTAGTTGATCAATAAAAACATTTTATGAAAACAAACCCACAGGCAGTAACCGTTGAAAGTTTAAGTAAATGGCAAACCAAAATTTCAATAGCTATTATTGGAATTATGTTTTTCATTTTTGGCTTTGTATCATGGGCGAATTCTATATTAATTCCCTATTTTAAGATTGCTTGTGAGCTTACAAATTTTCAAGCCTATTTTGTAACTTTTGCATTTTATATTTCTTATTTTATTATGTCTATACCGGCTTCTTTTTTACTTAAAAAAACCGGATTTAAAAAAGGCATGATGGTAGGTTTTTGGGTAATGTCTTTGGGTGCGTTGATTTTTGTACCTGCGTCTCTTGGTAGAACCTATCCTATTTTTTTAATGGGATTATTTACACTAGGTGCAGGTCTTGCAATTTTGCAAACAGCCGCAAACCCTTATATAACAGTATTAGGGCCTAGCGAAAGTGCTGCTCAGAGAATTAGTATCATGGGGATCTTTAATAAAGGAGCAGGCGTTCTTGCACCATTGGTATTTGCTGCAGTAATTCTTAAAGCAACAGACAGTGCGTTGTTCAAACAATTGCCAACTATGACTGGTGCAATTAGAAGTGTAGCCCTCGATGAATTTATACGTAGGGTAACAGTTCCTTATGCAGTAGTTAGTCTAGTGCTTTTTTGTTTGGGATTATTAATTCGTTTTTCTCCTATTCCTGAAATTGATACAGAGCATGAAACTGCAGAAGTTGCAGAAGCGAATAATGGCAAAACAAGCATCTTTCAATTTCCACATTTAATTCTCGGTGCAATTGGTATTTTTTTACATGTTGGAACGCAAGTAATAGCCATTGACACAGTAATAGGTTATGCGGGATCTATGAACATACAACTTATGGAGGCCAAAGTATTTCCTTCGTATACATTAGCTGCAACTGTTTGTGGGTATATTATTGGTATTATTTGTATTCCACGTTTTATTAAACAAGTAAATGCATTGCGGACTTGTACATTGTTAGGTACCTGTTTTACATTACTAATTATTTTTTCGAAAGGACAAGTACATTTTTTAGGACATACTTCTGATATTTCAATTTGGTTTGTAGTATTATTAGGATTGTCTAATTCATTAATATGGGCAGGTATTTGGCCACTAGCATTGGATGGCTTAGGAAGGTTTACAAAATTAGGAGGATCTATTTTAATTATGGGTTTGTGTGGTAATGCAATCTTGCCTTTGTTTTATGGTTATTTTGCCGATAAGTTCGATGTAAGATTGGCTTATTGGGTATTGTTCCCATGTTATGTTTACTTAGTGTTTTATGCAATGGTAGGACATCGTATTAGAAAATGGAAAGTTTAATTGTGTTTAAAAATTGGGTATAGTTGATGGGTAAGAAATTGAAAATATTTAATGGCAAAATTATTACACCTTCATTAATCATTGAATCGGGAACGGTTGTGGTTAATGAAGATGGAATAATTGAAGCCGTTGTATCAGGAGATGTTAAGGTACACGATGCCATTGAAATAGATGCTGCAGAACAATATATTTCTCCCGGATTTATTGATATTCATGTTCATGGTGGTGGTGGGCATGATTTTATGGACGGCACAGAATTAGCCTTTCTAAAAATTGCAGAAATGCATTTGCAATATGGCACAACAGCAATGGTGCCTACTACATTAACAAGTGATACAGAAAGTTTGTGGAATACACTACTTCAGTATGAAAAAGCCAATGCAAAAAATACAAAAGGCGCAAGCTTTTTAGGGATGCATATTGAAGGGCCTTATTTTGCTATGAGTCAACGTGGTGCACAAATGCCAGAACATATAAGAGACCCCAATCCTGATGAATACAAAACCTATATTAATCGATTTAAATCAGTGATTAAACGTTGGAGTGCCGCACCTGAATTAAAGGGTGCAATCAATTTTGGAAGATATTTACAAGACGCTGGAATTATAGCTTCGGTAGCGCATACAGATGCCATTTATGAAGATGTTGTATTAGCATCTAAAAATGGGTATAGCCTTTTTACGCATTTATATTCTGCCATGTCTGGCGTTACAAGAAGAAATGGCTATCGATATGCTGGTGTAATTGAAAGTGCTTTTTTAATAGATGAGATGGATGTAGAGATCATTGCAGATGGCACTCATTTACCAGCACCATTGTTACAATTGATTTATAAAATTAAAGGACCAGATCGTATTGCATTAATTACTGATGCTATGCGCGGCGCAGGGATGCTTGAAGGTGAAAGTGTATTAGGAAATAAAGACAAAGGACTCAAGGTGCTGATTGAAGATGGAGTGGCTAAACTTATTGATAGGACTGCATTTGCAGGTAGTGTTGCTACGACAAATAGATTGGTAAGAACCATGATTCAAATGGCAGAAATTCCTTTAATTGATGCTATTAAAATGATGTCAACAACGCCAGCAAGAATTATGGGTGTACAAGACACAAAGGGTAGTATAACAGTAGGTAAACACGCAGACATTGTTATATTTAATGACCAAATTGACATTGATAAAACAATGATAAAAGGCGAAGTTTTGTATTCGAAAAATTAAGTTGATTTAAAATTTAGTCAACAAAAAATCAGTTAATAGCCATTAAAAATGACCCAGCAGTTTAAAGCAAGTTTACTCAATGTTCAGGTATATCAATCGCGTGTAGAAATGGGTGCTGCTGCAGCCGAGCTTTTGAAAATTAAAATCAATGAATTATTAAGTACACAATCATACATTAATATCATTTTTGCTGCAGCGCCTTCGCAAAACGAATTTTTAACGGCTTTAATAAAACACGAAATAGATTGGTCTAGAATCAATGCGTTTCATATGGATGAGTATGTTGGTTTAGATGCTGCTGCTCCACAAGGTTTTGGTAATTTTTTAAAACAACGCTTGTTTAAACTAGTGCCTTTTCATTCAGTTTATTTAATTAATGGAAATGCAACTTCCGTTTTAGAAGAATGCACTCGCTATCAAAACTTATTATTGGAATATCCACCAGATATAGTTTGTATGGGTATTGGAGAGAATGGACATTTGGCTTTTAATGATCCGCCAGTTGCTGATTTTAATGATCCGGTTGGGGTGAAAATGGTTGAATTAGAAGCACTTTGCCGACAACAACAAGTAAACGATGGTTGTTTCGAAACAATAGATCAAGTTCCTACTCACGCAATAACGCTTACCATTCCAAGTTTGTTAAAAGGCCGGTTTATTTATTGTGTAGTTCCAGGATCAACCAAATCGGCCGCAGTATACAATACATTGAAACAGCCTATTATAGAAAAATTTCCGTCTACTATTCTTCGCTCACACTTAGAAGCTATTTTGTTTTTAGATGCGCAAAGTGCCGAAAATATTGGGTCTTTAAATACATTAAACATTGCCTAATTTTAGCCATAAGAAAACGATTGCATGAGCAAAAAAGTAAATGCCGAACTTACTGGGGTTAAAGAAATAGCTAGAAGGGCTAATGTGTCTATTGCGACTGTTGATAGGGTGATACACAATAGAATTGGAGTGTCCGAAAAAACAAAAGCAAAAATTAATAAAATAATTTTGGAGCTTAATTATCAGCCAAACTTGTTGGCACAAAGATTGGCTTCCAGAAAAATATTTAAACTAGCTACCCTCATTCCAAAGGGTTCAGACGAAACAAGTTTCTGGGAAGCACCTTTAAAAGGGATAGAGCAAGCCAATTCAGAATTGAATCAGTTTGGTGTAAATATTGAAATTTATTTTTTTGATCAAAATTTAAAAGAGTCATTTGTTAAGCAGTCGAAAATTATTTTAAAGACTAATCCAGACGGCATTTTATTTGCACCCTCTTTTACCAATGAGTCAATTAGCTTTTCGGAAAAATGCAAGAGTCAAAATATTCCTTATGTATTAATTGATTCTGATTTGCCAAACAGTGGCAGCTTGAGTTATATGGGGCCAGATTTGTTTCATAGCGGTTATTTGGGGGCCAATTTAATTAGCTATCTCACAAAGCAAACCGATAAAATTTTAGTAGTAAATATTTCAAAGGAAATTGATACGCATCACCACTTATTAAAGAAATCTGAAGGGTTTCGTGCCTATTTTAAAGACAATAAGTTACGAAATCCTATTTTGCAAATCGATGTTAGAAATACCGATTATCAATCTATTCAACAATCACTTACTAAAGCTTTAAAATTAGATGATGATATAAAAGTTCTTTTTATCACCAATTCAAGGGTTTCAGATGTGGCACGTTTTTTAGAACAATCAAAGAAAAAAATAATATTAATTGGTTTTGACTTCTTGCAAAAAAATATTGAATATTTAAAATCGGGTGTAATAGATTTTTTAATTTGTCAGAAGCCGCAAGAACAAGCTTATAGAGGGGTTATGGCATTATACCAACACTTAGCTTTTGCTATTCCTGTAGAGAAGAAGTATTTTATGCCAATAGATATTATTACCAAAGAAAATTACAACTATTATAGAAATTAATATTACTGACGCAATTTAAAATCAACAATTATGCTTCCATCGTCACCACGCAGAAATTTTATAAAAAAAGCAGCTTTTGCAGGTTTAGGCATTGCATTAACGGATAGTCTTTTGCCATTTTCGGCAAAAGCGAGTTTAAAATTCGAAGGAAAGAAACGTATTGGTATTATTGGACTGGATACTTCACATTGCGTTGCTTTTGCAAAAGCCTTGAATGCTAGTGATGCGGGTCCTGAATATGGCGGTTTTAAAATTGTTGCGGCTTATCCCAAAGGTAGTCTTGACATTCAATCAAGTGTAGAACGTGTGCCAGGATATACAGCTGATGTTATGAAATTAGGTGTAGAAATTGTAGACTCAATTGCTGCTTTGTTAGAAAAAGTAGATTTTGTTTTATTAGAAACTAATGATGGCAGACTGCATTTAGAACAAGCTTTGCAAGTGTTTAAAGCAAGAAAGCCAATGTTTATTGACAAACCAATCACTGCTTCTTTAGTAGATGCTATTGCAATTTTTGAGGCTGCTGAAAAATATAAATCACCTGTATTTTCAACTTCTTCATTGCGTTATGCACCTACAGTACAAGAGGCAATTTTAGGAAATAAAGTTGGTAAGGTTTTAGGTGCCGATGCTTATAGTCCTTTGAAAATTGAAAAAACGCATCCTGATTTATTTTGGTATGGTATTCATGGGGTTGAAATATTATTTACGCTAATGGGAACTGGTTGCAAACAAGTAACTAGGTTAAGTGCGCCAGAAAATGATGTAGTGATTGGTGTTTGGGATGATAATAGAATTGGTACTTTTCGTGGATTGCATAATGGTAAACAAGATTATGGCGGAACGGTTTTTGGAGAAAAAATGAATACACCAGTTGGTCCACATGTTGGGTATAATCCATTGTTGTTAAAGGTTATTGAATTTTTTCAAACAGGAGTAGCACCAGTAAATAAAAAAGACACCCTTGAAATTGTTGCTTTTATGGAAGCAGCAGATGAAAGCAAAAAGAAAAATGGGGCACCGGTAACAATTGCTTCAATGTTTGATCGAGCTAAAAAGAATAAAAAGTAAATTTATTTCCAGATTTTTAAATTGATCCTGAATTTCTTTTCTTGTACCCATGACCGCCAGTCAATGAATAAGAAAGCAAATAAAAGTAGTATTCCAAATACTAGCCCAATTGCGGATTTTACAGAAATGATTCCGTCTATGACACTAGATGCATTTTCTGCTGCGTATTTACCCATAAATACTGCAGCAGCATCGCTAGTGAATTTGCCAATCATAAATGCTGGTATAATTAAATGGGGCTTCATTTTGGCCATTCCGCCAGCTATAAATAAGGGAGTGGTTGGTAGTGGTAATAGAGAATAGGATAGAATAGCCAATTGGCTCTTCCAGCCTTTTTCTTTTAGTTTTCTTCCTAAAAATTGTACGTCTTCATTTTTAGCAGGATTAAAAAGCCTGTGCGCAATTTTAGGTATATATAATGTTAAAATATACCTACCTAAAACAGATCCAGCTACACCAATACTTATTACCATCCATACATTTAAATGGTAGTGAATTTGTAAATACACCATTACAACAAATGCTGGTGGTAGGGGCAAAGGCACGATGTCTACTGCCACACAAGCAAAAAATACATACCAATATGCTGCATTCATAAGCGTTTATAATGGGATCAATTTAAACATGTTATTACATAAATATGCTGCTTTATTCATTTTTTGAATCAAAATCCTAGTATTAAAAATGCGAAGTACTTTAAAACTATTACAGATTAGTCTGTAAATTACACTTGATTTTTTGTTTTTCTATGTTTTTCAATTTTCTAATAAAACGCGATATATGTATAAGTTTTTAGCGTTACTGATGGTCTGTGGATTTTCTAATTGTTTGTTGGCAAATAATACAGAAAGCATTCAGTTACGTCATACTACTAATGCTGTAAATCTTAAATCAGACACAGTCCCTTTAGTTGTCCATGATACAATTCCAGAAATCGCAGCATTGCCCATTGATACACTATTAAGAATGAGTAATCTCTCGCCATATATTACACTGGCTGCAGACTCAGTTTTGCATTATCAACC